>Ga0208787_1000241_pt1 | contig 27696 bp, 19 predicted proteins | sample Wag4_2014_7_11_FD_187362 | JGI IMG/M metagenome (GOLD analysis project Ga0208787, IMG submission 187362) | Fresh water microbial communities from Ohio, USA - Utica-2 Time Series HT 2014_7_11 (SPAdes) (version 2) | ecosystem: Environmental > Aquatic > Freshwater > Water tank | place: USA: Ohio...
AACTAAAATGCGCAGTGTGGCTTAAATGAAAATTAAGGAAATACTGCGGGATGCTAAATCCCAATTAGCTGAATCTGGTATTTCCGAAGTTGATGCCGAACATCTACTTGCTCATGTTCTTGGTTTGTCTCGCATGGATCTTCATAACCCTGTCTTAGTTGAATCAACGTTGCTAGCCTTTGAAGATAAAGAAGTTTTAGAGGAACAGTTTTACGATCTGTTAGATCGAAGACTGAGTTTTGAACCCTTGCAATACCTAACAGGTGTTGCTGGTTTTAGATATTTAAATATCGAAGTTGGCCCAGGTGTATTGGTGCCACGTCCTGAATCTGAATTATTGGTAGAGGCTGTTTTGCAACATATCGAGAATCTGCCTGCCCCAGTTAGCATTATCGATTTAGGTGCAGGCTCTGGTGCGTTGTCACTAGCCATCGCAACAGAGGCACCAACAACACGTGTGATCGCTGTAGAGAAAAGTCCAGAAGCCTTGTTCTGGTTAAAGAAAAATGTCTCAGTTATTGCTGAAAATGTACGTGTTGTAGAAGGCGATGTCGTTGATGTTCTACCGGGTATTAAGTGCGATGTAGTAATTGCAAACCCTCCCTATGTGCCTGACTCACAAGCGCTGCCCAGAGATGTTGCAGGTTTTGAGCCTCACATCGCATTATTTGGTGGCCCAACCGGAATGGAGATTCCGCAGCTATTCATCACGGCAGCGGCACGTCTCTTAAAGCCTGGGGGCGTTTTAGTTATTGAACACACTGAAGAACAGAGCGCTGCAATCGCATCCGCGCTATCAGTAGATTTTTCAGAGGTTGCCCTGCATGATGACCTAGTAGGACGACCACGATGGACAAGTGCGGTGAGGAGGTAGCCATGGCAAAGGATATTGATCTTAAAAAGGGCGAACTTTCTCGTCATGTCAACAAGGCTGCTAAAGCAATCGCCGATGGTTTCATCATCGTCATTCCGATGGAGCACAGTTACGCATTTGCTTGTGATGCCTTTAGACAAGATGCGGTTCGTGCGATGCATGTATTACGTGGAGATCCATTATTTACTGCAGCACAAGTGATTGTCGGAAGCGTTAAAACAACTGAAGGAATTATTCGCGAAGTAACTCCCGAGATAAAAGGTTTGATGAAAAAGTTTTGGCCCGGAATGGTTTCCTTAAACCTTCGACCACAACTAGGTCTTAGCTGGGATCTAGGAGATAACAATCAACTTGACCGTGTAAGCGTTCGACTTCCCAAGGCAAAGTTTGCAAAAGCCTTAGTCTCACAAACTGGACCACTTGCTATTGCAAGTGCGGCTCGAAAGTCGATGCCCGCCCCACAATCATTAAGCGATGTCTTGGTTTTGGATTCAGATGTTGCCCTGAAGTTTGATAATGGAAAGCTTCGCAAGGGTCCGATTTCGACTGTGATTGAGGCGGATGAAACCGGCGTGCGGGTACTGCGCATTGGAGCGGTCTCGCTCGAGGAAATTCAGGCAATCATTCCTGGTGCTACGAGCGCGTAACCCCTTCGCCCTATAGGGTTTGGACATGTCCGAAACCTTTTATGGCCCAGATTTCAACCTTTTAACCTCGCAGGATCCTGAGATCGCAGCGGTTCTCTTATCTGAACTCAAGCGTCAACAGACCAATCTGCAGTTAATCGCCTCTGAAAACTTCACATCACGTGCGGTTCTGGCAGCTCTTGGTTCGACCCTTTCCAATAAGTACGCCGAAGGTTATCCAGGTAAGCGTTACTACGGTGGTTGCGAAGAGGTAGACAAGGCTGAATACCTTGCAATCGATCGCGCAAAATCTTTATTTGGTGCAGAGCATGCAAATGTTCAACCGCACTCAGGTGCATCTGCAAATGTTGCGGTGTATCAAGCATTCACAAAGCCTGGCGACACTGTTCTTGCGATGGATTTGGCACATGGTGGTCACTTAACCCATGGATCTCCAGTTAACTTTTCTGGAAAGTGGTTCACCATCGAGTCTTACGGTGTTCGCCAGGACAATGAATTAATTGATTACGACCAACTGCGCGAACAAGCGATTCGCACAAAGCCAAAGATGATTTGTTCTGGTGCAACTGCGTATCCATCACTTGTCGATTTTGCAAAGATTCGCGAAATCTGCGATGAAGTCGGTGCAATCATGTGGGTAGATGCAGCGCACTTCATCGGTCTTGTGGCCGGTAAGGCGATTCCATCACCAGTTCCTTATGCAGATGTTGTTTCCTTTACGACACACAAAGTTTTGCGTGGTCCACGTGGCGGAATGATTTTGGCAAAGGCACAACATGCGGCAGCGATCGATAAGGCGGTATTCCCTGGAATGCAGGGTGGGCCGATTATGTCTGCGGTAGCTGGCAAGGCGATCGCTTTGGCCGAGTGCGCAACACCTGCGTATCAAAAGTATGCAAAGGATGTCATTGTTAATGCAAAGGCCCTAGCTGCAGCACTTGAAGCAGAAGGTATGCGCGCAGTATCTGGTGGCACTCAAACTCACCTGGCATTGATGGATATTCGCAGCACCGGCGTTACTGGCAAGGTCGCCGATGAGCGTTGTGGAGCTGCAGGAATTGTGATGAACAAGAACTCAATTCCTTACGATCCAGAAAAGCCAGGAATCACAAGTGGTATTCGTGTTGGTTCACCTGCAACAACAACCCAAGGAATGGGTGTTGAAGAGATGAAGCAGATAGCAACCTTGATTTCGCGGGCGATCAAAACTGATGATGCATCGGCTCGTGCTGCGATTAAATCTGAAGTTCATGCACTAACTGCCCGTTTTCCTATTTACCAGGCGTAATCAGCTTCGATGCGCGAGTACATGATCACGCTGCTGATTTCAGCAGCATTGTGTTACCTCATTACTCCGCTAGTGCGCACCCAAGCGATTCGATTTGGTGCAGTTGCCGCGATCCGCGATCGAGATATTCACAGCGTTCCCACTGCACGGTGGGGCGGCGTTGCGATGTGGGCAGCGATGGCGTTGACCTTTGCCATCGTTAACCATCTGCCGTTAGTTGGAAAATCCTTTGGCCATGAAGCGCAAGGAATTTTCTTAGCATCAACTGCAATCGTGTTGCTCGGAATGGCTGATGATCGTTTCCAGCTGGATGCTTTAACAAAACTTGCAGGACAAGTTTTCGTTGCAGGTATTTTGCTGATCTATGGAATTCAGATTTTGTGGCTACCAATCAACGGCGTTATTACCTTGCCACCGAGCATTGGACAGTTAGTAACCGTATTGATCGTCTTAGTAGTAATTAACGCAGTTAACTTTATTGATGGAATGGATGGATTAGCGGCAGGAATCGTTGCGATTTCAGGTATTGCATTCTTTGCCTTTGCTTACTTATTGGCGGTTGATTACGGCTTTAGCCGTGCAGGTGCTCCATCGCTGACAACCGCGGTTTTAGTGGGTATTTGCCTTGGTTTCTTGCCCCATAACATCAACCCCGCCAAGATCTTTATGGGCGATAGCGGTTCGATGTTGTTGGGCTTACTACTTTCAGCTGCAGCAATTACTTTGACCGGCCAAGTAGATCCCAATGCAATTTCAGCTGAATCCCTTGGACCTACCTTGCTACCGTTATTGCTTCCCTTTGCAGTTCTTGCGATTCCATTTCTAGATTTGCTCTTGGCCGTCGGTCGACGAGTTAAAGCGGGACGTTCACCATTTGCACCTGACAACCAACATTTACATCACCGTTTGCTCAGCGCAGGTAATTCAACAAATAAGACAGCGGTGATTTTGTACTTATGGACCGCAACAATTGCTTTTCCAGTAACGGTCTTAGCTTTTGCACCATGGTGGGTTGCATTGATTACCGTTGTTGTCTTAATTGGAATTAGTGTGATTGTCATGAAGAGTAAGAACAAGGTTGCAGCATGACCGAAAAGAGCAATGAATCGCAGTTGCTACGTGGAGCATTTCTTCCGACATTAATTGTTGGATTGGTCGCAATTGCTATCTCTGCATTTATTCAGGGCTTGAGTGGTTTTTGGGGAGCTCTACTTGCGCAGTTTGTTGTCGTAATCTTCTTTGTTATCCATATCGCCGTTTCTCGAATGACTCGAAATTTAGATCCCATTTCGACAATGGCAATGGCGCTCTTTTCTTACTTCGCCAAGTTGTTTGGTTTGGGCTTACTGCTGTGGGCGATCTCCAAATTCACAGAGCGAGAAACAATCAACCGCACAGCTTTTGGGATTACCGCTGTGGCGCTGACCATCGCATGGCTATGGGGCGAAATTGCCAGTTACATGAAACTTCGCCTACATTTGCCCCTTCCTGAGTCCAGCAAGCAGCAGTAGATTTACCACCCCGAGGCAAGGAGCTCCCATGGCTAACCGCGAAGAGAATGCAATGTGGTCCATCTTTGGATACCTCCTATCTGGGTTGATCTTCTGGGGAGGCGTCGGAATCGCCCTAGATAAGTGGCTCAACACCGGATACTTCACTTTGACCGGCTTGCTTGTGGGAATTAGCGGAGCGATCTACCTGATCTGGCTCCGATTCGGCCGCGAATAACCCCCTCAGCCACGCTCAACATCACAGCCCCTAGGCCTATTTCGATTTCTCATAAATAACCCCTCTCGCATAGAGTTGCCCCGTCTTCCCGCCCTATCAATTTTGAGGAGTATGCGTGCGCGTTCAATTGCGTTCTGCCGCTGAGGGTGAGGGTTTCGTCCCGCCTAGCAGCAATGACTTCGAACTTCCTCCAATTTTCGGCGACAACCCATACACAACTAAGCCAATTTTTCTGGTTTTACTTTCAGTAATTTTGATTTCAACATTTTTCATTTTGTCTTCACGTAAGGCTTCGATTATTCCTAGCAAGTTCCAATTTGCTGGCGAATCCGTCTACTCATTTGTTCGCGAGAATCTAGCTAAAGAGGTTATCGGGCATGACTTCCTGCGCTTTGTTCCATACCTGTTCTCGCTCTTCACATTTATTCTTGTAAACAATATTTTTGGAATTATTCCTTTTATTCAATTCCCAACGATGTCCCGAGTTTCATTCCCGTATGTATTGGCAATCTCTACTTACTTGGTATTCCACTACGTTGGAGTTCGAAAGCAAGGCGCCTTTAAGTACTTCAAGGAAATCATGTTTATGCCTGGCGTTCCAAAGGCTGCATACATCTTGATCACTCCACTTGAAATTCTTACATTCTTTGTAGTTCGTCCATTAACGCTTTCACTTCGTCTCTTTGCAAATATGTTTGCGGGCCACTTGTTGTTGCTCGTGTTTATCTTGGGTGGAGAACATCTACTTCAAGGTGTTATTGGTTTGAAGTTGATCAGCCCATTTGCCTTCGCAATTGGCATTGTGCTGACCTTCTTTGAATTCATGGTCCAATGCTTGCAGGCGTACATCTTTACTCTGCTCGCAGCTCTATACATCGCCGGCGCCCTTGCCGACGAGCACTAATAGGAAAATAAGGAGAAATAAATGGAAGGCACACTCAACCTGGTTGGTTTCGGCCTCGCAGCAATTGGTCCCGGTGTAGCAACTGGACTTATCTTCGCCGCATACATCAACGGCGTTGCACGTCAGCCTGAAGCACGTAGCGTTCTGCAGCCAATCGCGTTCCTTGGATTCGCGCTTGCTGAAGCTCTCGCACTCTTCGGTCTCGTTCTAGCATTCGTTCTCTAATTCGAAGATTTAAGGACAACTGATGCAATTTGTTAACTTAGCTTCGGAAGAGAAGTTGAATCCGCTCGTACCTCACACAGCTGAGCTTGTGGTTGGTGCGATCGCCTTCACCCTTCTATTCCTAACGCTTCGTAAGTTTGTAGTTCCAATGTTTGAGAAGGCTTTCGAAGCCCGAACCCATGCAATTCAAGGTGGAATCGAACGTGCTGAAAAGGCACAGGCAGAAGCTCAACGCGCATTGGCTCAATACACGGAGCAGCTATCAAAAGCACAATCAGAGGCACAGACACTTCGTGAAGAAGCTCGTGTTCAAGGTGCAGCAATCATTGAAGATCTTCGTGCCAAGGCACAAGAAGAGGCAGCTCGCATTACAGCAACTGCTCACGCTTCAATCGAAGCAGAACGTCAACAAGCGGTTACATCACTTCGTAATGAAGTTGGTGCGCTTGCAGTTGAACTCGCTTCAAAGATTGTTGGAGAAGCTTTGGATGATCAAGCTCGTCAATCACGAATCGTTGATCGCTTTCTTGAAGATCTAGAAAAGTCCAAGTAAGTCAATCGGTAAGTCAATAGTTAGGAAGAGGCAGAGAAAAAAATGAGAGCTCACTTCGGAGGCAGCAGCCGTAAGTCACTTGTGGCTTCACGTGTGTCACTTGATGCTGCCGTCAAAGGCGCAGATGCAAACAGTGCATCTGCTCTGAGCTCTGAGCTTTTCTTTGTTGCAGATGTACTCAGCACAAACATTGCTGTACGTCGCGCTCTTACCGATCCATCTCGCGATGGAAAGGCAAAGGCAGCATTTATCTCTGAACTATTTGGCAAGAAGGTTGGCGCGGTTGCACTTGGTTTAGTTACCGAGTTATCAGCTTTGCGCTGGTCAGCACCAAAGGATCTTGTACTTGTTCTAGAACAGCTAGCAATCGAGGCGGAAGCATCAGCTGCCAATATTGCAGGCGAACTAGACCGTGTAGAAGATGAAATTTTCACAGCTGCAGCAGCCTTTGCTAGCTCAACTGAGCTACGTAAAGCGCTGACATCAGATGCTACGAATGCCAAGGCGACCCTAGTTGCCGACATTCTCAAGGGCGCATCTGGTTCAACTGTAAAGCTGGTTTCACAGATGGTGAATGCATGGAGAGGGCGCAGCATTGAGTCAGCATTTGCTGATTACCAAGCAGCGCTAGCAGCACGTCGTAACCGAGTTATTGCTTTGGTTCGCGTTGCAGCTCCATTAAGCCAAGCACAGCAAGATCGTCTAGCTACAACTTTAACTAGCAAGGTTGGACAACCAGTTCGTATCAATATTGAGATCGATCCAACAGTGTTGGGTGGAGTTTCAGTGAAGTTTGCAGATGAAATCGTTGATGGATCAGTTTCAAATCGTTTGGCTGGAGCCGCACGCGCTCTTGCTGGAAGCAAATAAAGGGAGAAACACATGGCAGACCTAAAGATCAATCCTGAAGAGATTCAGGGTGCCTTAGCGAACTTCGTTAAGTCATACGATCCAGGCGTTGCAGCTCGCGACGAAGTGGGAACCGTTAGCCAGGCAGGTGACGGAATCGCACGTGTTGAAGGGTTGCCATCAACAATGGCGAATGAGTTGTTGCAGTTTGCAAACGGCACACTCGGCCTCGCACTCAACCTAGACGTCCGTGAAATCGGTACCGTTATTTTGGGTAGCACAACAGGAATTGAAGAAGGAACATCTGTTCGTCGTACTGGTGAGATTCTCTCTGTACCAGTGGGTGATGGTTTCCTAGGTCGCGTCGTTGATGCACTTGGAAATCCAATTGATGGCAAGGGCGAGATCAAATCTGAAGCACGTCGTGCACTCGAACTACAGGCTCCCTCTGTAGTTCAGCGCCAACCTGTTAAGGAGCCACTCGCAACTGGTATCAAGGCGATCGATGCGATGACAGCGATTGGTCGCGGACAGCGCCAGTTGATCATCGGTGACCGTCAGACAGGTAAGACAGCGGTTGCTGTAGACACAATTATTAACCAGAAGGAAAACTGGAAATCTGGCGATAAGAAGAAGCAGGTTAAGTGTATTTATGTAGCTATTGGTCAGAAGGGTTCAACGATTGCAGCTGTTAAGGGCGCACTCGAAGAAGCTGGCGCAATGGAGTACACAACAATCGTTGCTTCACCTGCATCAGATCCAGCAGGTTTCAAGTACTTAGCTCCTTACACCGGTTCTGCAATTGGTCAGCACTGGATGTACAAGGGCGAGCACGTTCTTATCGTGTTTGATGATTTATCAAAGCAAGCTGAGGCGTACCGTTCAGTCTCTCTTCTACTTCGTCGTCCACCAGGCCGCGAAGCGTACCCAGGCGATGTTTTCTACTTACACTCACGTTTGCTAGAGCGTTGCGCAAAGCTTTCCGATGAATTAGGTGGCGGTTCAATGACCGGTTTGCCAATCATCGAAACAAAGGGAAATGATGTTTCTGCGTTTATTCCTACAAACGTTATTTCGATTACTGATGGTCAGTGCTTCTTCGAAACAGATCTTTTCAACGCCGGTGTTCGCCCAGCGATCAACGTAGGTGTTTCTGTTTCTCGTGTAGGTAGCTCTGCGCAGACAAAGGCGATGAAGAAGATCGCTGGTCGTCTACGTCTTGACCTTGCTCAGTACCGTGAACTTGAAGCATTCGCTGCTTTCGGTTCAGATCTTGATGCTGCATCAAAGGCTCAGCTTGAGCGCGGTGCACGCATGGTTGAACTTCTTAAGCAGGGTCAGTACTCACCATACTCATTGGAGCGTCAGATCGTTTCAATCTGGGCAGGTACTACTGGAAAGCTTGATGATGTTGCAGTTGCAGATATTCGTCGCTTTGAAGCAGAGCTTCTCGACTTTATCGCTCGCGAACGCAAGGAGATCAACGCAGTTATCTCTGAAACTAAGCAGCTAGATGATGACACCATTGCAAAGATGGAGGAGGCGGTTGCTTCCTTCAAGAAGCAGTTCAAATCATCAGCATCACAGGCCCTTAATGAAGCTCCAGCTGAGGCCCTAGATGGGGAAGATGCAGAGCAGATCACTAAGTTTGTTCCTCCGGCGGTGAAGAAGTAACCCATGGGTGCCCAACTTCGCATATATCGCCGACGGATGCGATCCGTTAAAGCGACTAAAAAGATTACGAAAGCTATGGAGTTAATCTCTGCTTCTCGTATCGTTAAGGCGCAGCAACGAGTCGCAGCTTCAACTCCTTATGCCAATGAGTTGACCCGTGCGGTATCTGCAGTTGCCACTTACTCTTCAACAAACCACCCTTTAACAACAGCTTCTGAACGACCAATCCGCGCAGCGATTTTGATTATCTCTGCAGACCGCGGAATGGCTGGCGCGTACTCAAACAACGCAATCAAGGAAGGGGAGCAGCTTGCAGCCCTTCTTCGTGAACGCGGTCTTGAAGTTAAGCCATACCTAGTTGGACGTAAAGCAGTTGGTTACTACAAGTTCCGTGATCGTCAGATTGCAGGACAGTGGACAGGTTTCTCAGATAACCCAACCTATGAAAACGCTAAGGAAGTTGCTGATGCGTTGATTAAGGCATTTATTGCTGATGCACAAACAGATGCAGCGGGCGTAGATGAGATCCACATCGTCTTTACAGAGTTTAAGTCAATGCTTATCCAAAATGCAATGGCAAAGCGCATGCTTCCTCTAGAAGTTGTAGAAAGCGATGCACCAGCACCAGCTGGATTACTACCTATGTATGAATTCGAACCTAATGCGGGTGTAGTGCTTGATGCACTTCTACCTCGTTATATTGAGGCTCGAGTATTTAACGCGATGTTGCAATCTGCAGCTTCAGAGCATGCAGCTCGTCGTCGCGCTATGAAGTCAGCAACTGACAATGCTGATGATTTAATCAAGTCGTTAACACGACTTGCGAACGCGGCTCGTCAGGCCGAAATTACTCAAGAGATCAGTGAAATTGTTGGCGGCGCAGACGCGTTGGCCTCAGCTAGTGCAGGGAGTGAATGATGTCGAACTCAAAAAAGGGCCGCGTAGCTCGCGTTATCGGACCGGTTGTGGATATTGAATTCCCAGCCGATTCAATGCCAGCGATCTTTAATGCGCTACATGTAGAGACAACCATGTCAGGTACTACTCGTACCTTGACACTCGAGGTTGCTCAACACATTGGCGATAACCTCGTGCGCGCAATCTCAATGCAGCCAACCGACGGTATGGTCCGTGGCGCAGAAGTATCCGATACAGGGACACCGATCTCAGTTCCTGTTGGTGATGTGACAAAGGGCCATGTGTTCAACACACTTGGCGAGTCACTAGATGTTCCAACCTCATCACTCGACATCAAAGAGCGTTGGCCAATTCACCGTGATGCACCAGCATTTGATCAGTTGGAATCTAAGACTGAGATGTTTGAAACCGGTATTAAGGTTATCGATCTTCTAACACCTTACGTAAAGGGTGGAAAAATCGGTCTATTCGGTGGTGCAGGTGTAGGTAAGACAGTTTTGATTCAGGAAATGATTTACCGTGTAGCTGAAAACTTCGGTGGTGTGTCTGTATTCGCCGGTGTTGGTGAGCGTACTCGTGAAGGTAATGACTTGTTCCTCGAAATGACCGAGACCGGTGTTATTAACAAGACCGCGTTAGTGTTCGGTCAGATGGATGAGCCACCTGGCACGCGTCTACGTGTTGCTTTGTCAGCGTTAACAATGGCTGAGTACTTCCGCGATGTTCAAAAGCAGGACGTACTTCTGTTCATCGATAACATCTTCCGTTTCACACAGGCAGGTTCTGAGGTTTCAACACTTCTAGGCCGTATGCCATCTGCTGTGGGTTACCAGCCAACACTTGCAGATGAAATGGGTCAGCTACAGGAGCGCATCACATCAACACGTGGTCACTCAATTACATCTATGCAGGCGATTTACGTTCCTGCTGACGATATTACAGACCCAGCGCCACACACTACTTTCGCGCACTTAGATGCAACAACAGTGTTGTCTCGTCCGATTTCAGAGCTTGGTATCTACCCAGCTGTGGATCCACTTGACTCAACATCACGCATCTTGGATCCACGCTACATCGGCGAGCACCACTTCCGTGTTGCTAACCGCATCAAGCAGATCCTGCAGCGTTACAAGGATCTACAGGACATTATTGCAATTCTCGGTATCGATGAATTGTCAGAAGATGACCGCGTACTAGTAGGCCGCGCACGTCGCATCCAGCGTTTCTTGTCACAGAACACATTCGTGGCGAAGGTGTTTACAGGAATCGACGGATCATTCGTTCCACTTTCAGAGACAATCGAAGCATTTGAAGCACTTGCAGATGGAAAGTACGATCACATTCCAGAGCAGGCATTCTTCATGTGCGGTGGTCTTGCAGATGTTGAGCGCAACGCAGCTGAACTAGCAGCAAGCTTGGCGAAGTAATCGATCATGACACTTAAAGTCGAACTAGTATCTCCAACGCAGCGCGTCTGGTCGGGCGAAGCAACATCTGTTTCTGCCCGCACAGTCGAAGGTGATATCGGTGTTCTCACCGATCACTCACCGCTCTTTGGAGTTCTAGTTGACGGACAAGTTGTAATCCACGGAACCCACGGAGAAGCAACTGAGTTCAAGGTCAGCGGCGGATTCCTATCGGTCGCAAACAATCGCGTATCAATTCTTACGGAGTCTGTTAACTAAGCCTTAAACCTTAAACAGCTTTTTACCTTTCTCAACCGCTTCAACTCTGCCTGAAACCTCAAGCTTTTTGTAAATATTCTTGAGATGTGTCTTCATAGTGTTTTTGGAGATGCTCAGGTTTATAGCTATTTGAGAAATTGGAATTCCAGTTGCTAAATGTCGCAAAATGTCCGCTTCTCTGCGAGTCAATGCCTGCTCTTGATTTCCGACCATCATTTGATTCAACCTCTCACCGGCGGCTCTTGCTAATCTTTCATTAAAGGTTGTGGGTGATTGCGCCACTAAAGTGATGTACTTTTGAATGACATCAGATCGCTGAGTTAAAAAGTGATTGAAATACCCGTGCTTTGAACCCACTTCAACCGCTTTGCTTACTTCACGTAATTGAGCCGAATCTGAATCATGAAAAATGTGGGCCCGAAATAGATAGTACGTAAGTTCTTGGCGAGGGATCTTCAAATCAAAGGTCTCTGTAATTTCAAGTGCTTTCTTAGGCGTGTTTGAGTTAATGTGAAGTCCTGCCTTAAAAGCTCGCATTAAATACGAGGTACTTGATCGAGACATTAGTTCTTCAACCCTACGGTCATCTCTTAGCCAGTATTGAACCCTTGCCTCCCAGATATCTACTGCATCATGCATTTCGGGGGAGAGATTGTTGAAAGTGATTAAGTCTCTTGCAGTGGCGATTTGTGTGATCGCCTCTGAATTTCTACCCAACAGCACATGTAGATACCCCTGACGTCCAAGCGCGGCAATCGCTACCGGATAGTTCTTGGCACTTAAAGCCTGGGTATGCAACTGCTCTAGTGCATCTATACCTTTTTGGTGATCTCCAGATTCGGCGGTGACCATAATGTGGGCTAACTGATAATCAAATGATGAGAAGAAACCTGATGACGTGATCGAACCTGCATTAATTCCAGGAACAAGAGCATTCCTAGCTTCAGAAAGTCTTCCTTGCTGCGCAGCTATCAGCGCCTGCATATTTAGATGAACATGTTTCAAATTTCTTAATGAATCTTTGAGCCAATTTTCATTCAAAAAATTATAAATTGAAGTTACTTTTGAATCATCATCTTGTATCACTGCGGCACATAGAGCAAGTTGAAGGGCAAAGATTGTCGCTATTTCAATATTTTTTGAGCTACTCGCATGTTTGTTCACTGCCTCTGTTGAAAGCGAGTAACAATCGAGAAGCCGTCCTTCAGCGAATGCGAAAATTGATTGCAAGGCAAGAATGTTTGCATTTGTATTAGGTATTGACAGTAAATGTGATTTAGCAAAATCAAAATGACCGGAAAGGATCTCATAGAAAAAGAGAAGAGAGCTAGTTGATATTGGAGTAAAAGCTTCATTTATCTCGCTCAGCTTTATCCAATCAAGAAGATCATCTGTCGAAGATTGATAAATTGCCTGGAATAGGTGATCTTCAAGGGAACCTTGAATTTCACAAGTTTTGAAAAGTGAAATACAGTGAGAATTCGCTCCTAAATACTTCAGAATCGTGGCCAATTCTTGGATTCTATTGTTGTGAACTAGGAACTTGATGGTTTCATCCAGTATTGATTGAAGTCGATCTGAGCTCATGATCTCAGATCGCAGCACCTGCCTAAACAATGGATGAATTGTGAAGGTTGGCAGATCAAATCCAATTTGCTGGACAATGATCGACTCTTGGCTCATTCGCGTGAGAATAGAGACAGCATTTGTCTCACCTGATATTGATATGGCTGAATTAGTCTCGAAATTTTCAATTAAGCATAGTTTACGAATTAGTTCGAGCTCTATATCTTCTAGCGTTCCTAAAATTCTTTGTGCCGAAACGTTCAGTTGATTGTTACTTCCAATTCCACCGGCGGAAATCTCTAGGAATTCAAAAGTTGGCGATTGTGCGTGCGTCAGAGAAATATGAATCGCAAGTGGCCATCCGCGAGTTAATTTAAACAATTCTTCTAATTGCTCGTTTGATAAATCAACCTCGAGTTGAGAGGCTAATTGTTCGATCTCATCAAAGGTAAAAGCGAGTTCAAAGGGAGATATGGAGGAGATCGGTCTGGAACCGATTTCCTTGAAGAAAGTTGTTGAAGGTGCGGTTTCGGTTATCAACACAAGCTGAATCTTTGATGGCAATTGGCTCACTAAAAATTGTGAAATTTCATTGTGAGTTTTTCGAATAATTTCTGCGTTTTCAATTACAAGTGCAAATCCTTGTTTTTCTTTTGCTAAATCCTTGAGCAACCTATCTAAATCATCGTCGATTAACTCTTGTTTCTGTAAATATGGTTTGAATGTTTTTTCCAAGTTTGGAATCTGTTCGATGACTGCTTTCATAATTGAAGAAATGACCTCATTGGGGTCTGGTGAATAGAATCCTTCAAACCAAACTACGGGTTCGGAGTGGAGCTCTGCCCATTGTTGGACTACAACTGATTTTCCATATCCAGCTGGTGCAAATAAATAGATTGGATTGCCTCGTGCCGCATCCAGAAGGTTGACTAACCTGCGCCGGAAGAGCATGGGAGAGTTCATGGGGTTATTTTCAACTGTTCCTGGAAAAATTGGCCAAAAAATCACCCATTTCGGGGTGATTTATGGGGTGGTGTTTGCTCCTTGAGCCTGAGGAGCGGAGGCATTCTAAACTCAAACAACTAATTTGCCCCTATGCCCTCAAATGACCGCGGATCTAAAACTGTCGGTTTTGGGCGCCCTCTTCGGTGGTCCCTCTCAGCCAGAAAAACGGCTGGGGCAAGTTCGGTAACTCGAGTTTTATTTCTGCTTACTTTAGGCACGCTGTTTTCATTAATTGGCCAAACTTCGGTAGCGCCACAAGCACATGGTTTGTACTTTGGTACTGGGTATAACGCCGCTGTCGCAGGTAATGCTGGTGGCGGAAATCAAAACGGTGTTAACGCATGTGCAACTGACATGGTTGCTGTGGGTGTCGGCCTCACTGTAAATGGAAGCTCTCCTGGTTTTGGAGTTTATTGTCGTGCGATAGGTTCAGATGGACAGTTAGTCGCTTCAGATCAAAGCTCTGCTTCAAACACAACAGCTGTTGGTGGCGGAAACAATAAAGTCTTTTGCCCTGCAGGAAAAGTGGTTACCGGAATAAGCTTCATCATTTGGTCAAATGTCGCTATTCGATGTGCAACCCCGCCATCACTTTCAGATAATTCTGCTCTTATTTGGTTTACAGCAACCACCTCGACTCCAGCATCAACAAATTGTTCGGCAAATGGAATTGTTGCGGGTTTTTTCACACGGACCGGAGCATGGACAGATGCAATTGGTGCTTATTGCCTGCCTTATAAACTGAACGCTGTTTCATATAACGTTAACGGTGGAAGCGGTACTGCTCCTGCATCGCAGACGCAGACTACACCTGCTCAAAATTTAACTGTTACATCTTCATATACAGGAACGCGCACTGGTTTTACTCTTGCTGGTTGGAATACCCAAGCAAATGGTTATGGCACGGACTATGCAAACGGATCTTCTATACGCCCTGTAGGTGCTACAACTCTTTATGCAAAGTGGACATCAACAATTTCCTATAATGGAAACTCGAATACAGGTGGTTCGGTCCCAAATTCAACAACAGCCGTATCTTCTGCAGCCTCAACATTCCTAGCCCCAAATGATGGTTCATCAGTTAATCCAAGTGACCCATTAGTAAAAACGGGATTTACCTTCGTTGGTTGGAATACTCGAGCAGACGGAGCGGGCACTTCTTACCTAGCTTCTAACCCACCTCTTGTGACTGAATCGCCGTACATGTGGTTCGATGCTGCAAACTTTGATGACACTACCAACGCGTGGACTGATTCATCTGGAAATTCACGATCAATCCCTGGGACTGCGGTGACAAGCGCAACTGCGGGATCCATACGGGGAAATCCAACAAAAGTGACTTTCACTGGTGTAGATGCGAACGGACAGTCAGTCACTTTTCCTGCGGTTCAAGGTGCAACAACCGATGGAATTGTTATCGGAAATGGTGCTCTTACAAACTACACCTTCTGCCATGTGGCTCGATACACAGGAGCAACTAAAGATCGCATTTTCGCGGGCACAACAGGCAACTGGTTATCTGGTTTTTGGAGCGGTGCAACAGGTGTCGCTTACCATGAAGGTTGGATCACAGCTTCGACAGGCACAAGTGATTTAAACTGGAAAATTCAATGTGATACCGGAGGAAGTAGGAGTTCCCTAAGGTCTAACGGCGTTCTAAAGTCTTCAATAGCAAACAATGCAACAGGCCTGCCAGCAAACATCTCAATCAACTTACAAGGTTCACGTAATGCACCTTCTGGACTAAGCGATTGGTCAGTAGCCGAATTTGTCATTTACGACTCCGTTTTAAGTGAAGCAAAAATTAAGGAAATAGAAGAGCGGCTAAATCGAAAATATAAGGTGGGTTTATTTACCCCTTCTATTCATACCTATAACTATGCCTCTACTGGCAACGTAACTTTGTATGCACAATGGAACTCAACAATTACATATGACGGAAATGGACAGACATCAGCCTCTTCAACTGTGCCAGCGCCAACAATTGCGAAAGGCACTGCTGCAAATACCACTCTTGCTAATGCCGGAACAATGGTCAAAACTGGATACACATTCGGTGGTTGGAATACACAGGCAGATGGCTTGGGAACTAGTTACGCATCAGGGCTTACCACCTATCAATCCGCCGGAAATGTAACTCTGTATGCAAAGTGGACCCGAACGATTACTTACAATTCAAATGGTGCCAACAGTGGTTCTCCCGAGAGAACCACCGATGTATTTGTGAATTCGACTACTCCCTCTATTTCTACCTTTCCAAACGTTGGAACCATGGTTCGAACTGGTTACACATTTGCCGGTTGGGTAACTACAACAGGTGGAACGACCTTACTGACAACGCCATATGCGACAACTGGTGAGGTAACGCTGTATGCGCGTTGGACAGCGAATACCTACACCATCGTTTACGACACCAGCACTGTTACTAGCGGAACGATGGATAACACCTCCTTAACCGCGGGCACTGCATTTTCATTACGGGCAAATGCTTTTGCGAAGACTGGTTACACCTTCAAAAACTGGAATACGGTCGCTGATGGATCTGGAACGACGTACACGAACAGTCAATCGGTAACTCTTTATGGTGGCTTAACTTTGTATTCTCAGTGGACCCTGGTTGCTCCGAGAGTTCCAACCGTTTCGACTACCGCCGGTAATACCGAAGTAACGGTTACCCCGACGCCAGTAGCAGCGTTGGGCACAACAGTAGGTCCCACTACCTCAATGCTTGTCACCGCTTTTAATAGCTCTGGGGTCGCTCTTTCACCGGCCAAGACTTGTTCAGTAATCCCCCCTGCAACAAGCTGTGTGATTACGGGCCTAACCAACGGAACCACATACCAATTTGCCGCAACAGCAACTAATGCAACGGCAACTTCAGTGAGTAGCACCAAAGTCAATGGTTTGCCTGCAGGTGTTGTTGTTTCCTACCGAGCGTCTGATAACGGTGGAATTATTGGTACAAGTGGAACAACTGGTACTTCAACAGCAACATTCAATAAGGGAACACCACTTACTCTTCCTGTAGCAAGTAAAACTGGTTATGTATTTTCCGGTTGGTACACAGGTATTTCAAGTGGCACACTTATTGGTTCGGCAGGCGCTTCATTCTCACCGCCAGCAGCAATAACTTTGTATGCAAGATTTGTAGGAATTGTTTACACAATCAATTACAACGGCAATGGAAATACGGGCGGCACGGTTCCGGCAAATGCCGCCTACGAAACTGGCTCTAATGACTACAACAACACAGAGGTCTTTAAGTACACAGGAGCGGACCAAAGTTTTAGGGTTCCAAACGATATTTCCGGAACGAAAGAAATCCTTGTTGAAGTTTGGGGCGCGGGCGGCGGTGGCACAAACGCTTGGTGGAGTGGCGAACACGGCGGAGGCGCAGGAGGTTATTCAAAAGTGCGCATTGCCACTACCACTGCTGGTGAAGAATTAAAGATTGTTGTTGGGCAAGGTGGACAAACAAGAGATACAACGCCGCAATATGGTGGTGGCGGCGCCGGTGGCCCTGGCGATGCTAGCCGAGGTCTTACCGGTTCAAGCGGTGGTGGCTATTCGGGAATCTTTAGTGGAAACACTCCTCTCGTGATATCTGGTGGTGGAGGCGGTGCTTCACCAGGCGGGGGCGATACAGGCGGCGGTGGCGGTCACGGGCAAAGCGGAACGGCTGGAGATAGCGCAAGTGCATCTGGTCGAGGAGGTACAACTTCCGGTGGAGGTGCCGGCGCGACAAGTCATTCCTGTGCAACGGCTGGTTCTTCACTTACGGGCGGTGCTGGTTGCGGAGTTGCTTCTAGCGGTACCGAAGGCGGCGGCGGTGGTGGCGGTGGATACTTCGGCGGCGGCGGCGGAAGTTATCAACTTAATACAAATCCTAATGAAAATGGAGGAGGCGGTGGTGGATCGGGATTCCTTGGTTCTCGATCAACACAAGTCGAGAATCCAATCCAAGGTGGTCGTGGAGTAGGAAATAATTTTTCCTACCCCGGTGCGACTAATAGTTCATTTTATGGTGACAATGCTGGGCGTGGTGGAAAGGGATACTCAACCGTTGAAAGTGATTACACAGGTGGAAACGGGCGCATTGTTATTAGGTGGAAAACTGGCACAGGAGCACACATAGTTGGTGCTGGACCAACAAAGGTTGGATACACATTTGCTGGATGGACAACTAATGCAGATGGAACCGGCACGACCTATCAACCAAATGACTCATTAACGCCTTCTACAAATGTCAGCTTGTTTGCAAAATGGACCGCTAACACAAACACAATTACTTACAACGCTAATTCAGGCACTGGTTCTGTCCCATCTTCTGGATCATATGTTTCTGGAGCAGCTACGCCATACACTGTTTTGAGTAAGCCAAATGATCTAACAAAGACAGGTTCAGAATTTATCGGATGGAACACCGCGGCAAATGGAACTGGAACTGGTTACAGCGCAGGAGCGTCACTAACTACAGTAGAAAATGTAATTCTTTATGCGCAGTGGCGTGAAAGTACTTACTCATATTCTTATCAGTTAAATGGTGGAACAAGCGCACAACCTGCGTCTGGTACTGCTATCTACAACGCCAGCATCACACTTCCTGCCGCCCCTACTCGCACTGGGTTCACATTTGCTGGTTGGAATGATGGAACAAACACCATTTCATTATCTACAACTTCTGTGAACATAACTGCAAATAGAATTTTTGTTGCTCAATGGACAGCTCAGAGCTTCACAATTAGTTTTGATGGAAATAACGCCTTTGGTGGAGTGAATACATCAGGTTCTATGGCAAATGGAAGCTTTGTTGCTGGTGGCGTTCCTTATTCAATTGCAGCTAATGGCTTTACTAAGCCTGGATATAACTTCGATGGTTGGAAGAATGCGGGAGGAACATCTTTTGTTGTTGGTTCTGGTTATTCAACCGCTGCAAACCTAACTTTGATTGCACAGTGGACCCCTGCAAGTTACACAATTACCTACAACGCAAATGGCGCTACATCAGGAACCGCTCCAAGTGCAGGAACACTGACTACCGGAACAGCATTTACTGCAGCAGTGAACCCATCACCTTCACTTCTCGCAAAGACTGGCTATACCTTTTCGGGTTGGAATACAGCAGCAAACGGTTCTGGAACAAACTATGCCGAAGGTGCTGCAGTAACGACTACTAGCAACTTAACATTGTTTGCTAAGTGGACAATCATTTCGCCAACAATTACATTCGATCGCGGAATTGCTACCTCTTCAACTTTGCCACCTAATACTTCAGCTCAATATGGTTCGCTTTACACAATTCCTATATCCGATACATCCACAGTGATATCGGGAACAAATGCAGGTAACTATGCATTCACAGGCTGGGCAGATAGTTCAAACAATATTTATCAACCGGGAAGCACCTATCGAATGGGTACCAGCAACGTGACGTTTACAGCACAATGGGTTGCTGTATATACAGTTCGATATGTTTTAAATGGTGGATTAGTCAATGGGTCAACAGGCGCATTACCAAGCGACACTCTCAGGACAAGTGGGTTTGGAGAAACCCTCACCGCCACAGTTCCAATAAGAGCAGGACATTCTTTTTCAGGCTGGAAGGACCAATCTGGTGTAACAATTTCTGCCACTGGCGGAGGTTGGACGATATCTGACTCCAGCTACATTGCATATGCGCAATGGACTCAAACTCCGCGCACATTGTCCTTCTCAGCAAACAGTGGAACAGGAACTCAAAGTTCCATCACCGGAAAATTCATTGGTGAATTAGTTCCGCTACCGGAACCAACCCTGACCCGAGATGGATACACCTTTAGCGGTTGGAGCGACGGAACAAATACTTATCCAGCTGGTGGTTCATTTACAGTCGGAAATTCTGATCAAGCTTTCACCGCTGTCTGGGTTGGTAATTCCAACACTATTTTCTATAACGGAAATGGTGCGACAGGTGGCACCGCTCCAAGTAATGGATCCCAGGTAACTGGCGCTGCCTACACAGTTGCATCAAATGCATCATCTCCAAATCCATTAGTGAAAACTGGATTTACCTTTGCTGGCTGGAATACAAACGCAAATGGTACAGGCACTGATTATGCAGTGGGAGCAACCGGATTAGCCACAACATCTAATGTGACCTTGTTTGCAAAATGGACGGCTGCATCATTCGCGGTCACCTATGTAACTGGTGTTGGAGCAAGTGCTGCGCCTACACAAGCTGACACTATGTATGGGTCGAGTTTCACTTTACCAACTGCACCAACACAAACTGGGTTTAACTTCTTAGGTTGGGAAACAGGGAGTGGCGCCGATGCAACTCTATTTGCCCCTGGATCTAGTTACACAATGGGGTCTTCCGCCGTTACTTTCACTGCAAAGTGGAGCGGGCTTAGCTATGTGGTCGTTTACTTATTAAATGGTGGTTCAGGTACAACACCGACACAGCCGGATGTCACACATGGTCAGAACTTCACCACGGCAACTGCGCCAACCAGAAATGGTTTCACCTTTAGCGGCTGGAGCGATGGCGCAACTGTAATCAACGCTTCAACTTCAGTTACGAATGTAACTTCTAATAAGACTCTAACTGCTCAGTGGGCGATTGCTGCTCCAGGAATTCCCGGCACTCCAACAGCCACACCTGGTAATGGTTCTGCCACAATAACAATTGTTGCCCCAACTACTGGTGGAACACCTTCTTCATACACTGTTACTGCATCACCCACAGGTGCTACATGTACGGTCACAGCACCCGGTACTAGTTGCACAATTGCACCCTTAGACAATGGAACTGCCTATACCTTTACATCGACTGCTACTAATACGGCAGGAACTTCAACATCTGCGTCAGCAGCTTCAGCTGCTGTAACCCCAGCAGGCGTGCCACTTAGCCCTTCAAGTATTTCTGGAACTGGACTTGGTGGAAGTACAACAATTGAGTGGATCGCGCCTACTAGCGATGGTGGATCACCGATTACTGATTATGTAATTGAATACAGCGTTGCAGGATCTGGCACCTGGACAACCTTTAGTGATGGCACATCAACAGCAACCTCAGCAACGATTACTGGATTAACAGCAGGCAATGCTTACGAGTTTAGGGTTTCGGCAAAGAATCTGATTGGTAATTCACTTCCTTCATTCACCTCACCAGTTGTCGAATCACTTCCAACCGCTCCGGCGATCACAGCTGTCACGGGTGGCAGTGAGAAGGTAACAGTTACATGGAATGCCCCATCACATCTCGGATCAGGAACCCTGACTGATTATGAAGTCACTGCTTATGACGCTGCTGGAAATGTTGCCGGTACTTGCAATCCAGCATCGGGTCAGCGAACATGCGATGTGACTGGATTAGATAACGGTTCAAGTTACACATTTAAAGTTGCTGCAATTACATCGATAGGTTCTTCAGTTCAATCAAGTGCATCAAGTGTTGTAATTCCAGCGGGTGTTCCATCTGCACCAGCTAATGTTTCAGCTGTAACCAGTGGAAGTAATATGACAGTCACCTTCGATGCACCATCAGATAATGGTGGTTCTGCAATTACTTCATACGTTGTTACCTCATCTCCATCTGGTGCAACGTGTACTCGAGGCGCCAATGCAACAACTTATACATGTACTGGCTTAACTGCGGGCACTAACTACACATACTCAGTGAAGGCAGTTAATTCAAAGGGAGAATCCAGTGCATCTTTGGATTCAACTGCAGTGACTGCGGTAGCTGCTCCTTCAGCACCTCTCAATGTTTCGGCGGTGATTACTGCGGGAACAACAACATTGTCAGCGACAATTTCCTTTGACCCACCTGCTAGTGAAAATGGCTCTGCAGTAACTTCATACACAGTGACCGCCTCACCTGGTGGAGCTACTTGCACAGTTACGGCTCCGACAACCTACTGCGATATTCCAGTGCTCCCAGACAGTCTTTACACATTCACCGCGACTGCAACAAACGCTGTGGGCACATCATCTGCATCTGTTACCTCACTAAGAACAGCTGCAGCTAACGGAATCGCCCCGACACTAGTAGTTGATCCTATTCCCGCTCCTACAGGGAATCTAGAGGAAAATAAAATCTTGAGTTCGAACATTACTTTTGCAGATTTCAACTCAACCCCGAACTCTGTTGTCACATATCAATGGAAACGTTGCACTGACCCACTAGATGACACAACCTGCACAAGTATTTCTGGAGCAACAAGCGCCACCTATACATTAGTAAATGCAGACGCCGATAAATATATTCGTGTCGAAGTAACAGCTACCAACTCCATCGGCACGATAACTAAACTTTCAGAAGCAACCGATGTGATCGTTGCGGCACCAAGTTCACCTTCAACACCAAGTACGCCATCAACTCCAAGTACTCCAAGTACTCCTCAAGTAGATCCAACTCCGGTCGTCCCAACTTGTGACGCATCATGCCAATCAATTCGCGACGCGGCTGCAACTAAGGCTGCCGCCGACGCAGCGGCTAAAGTAGCAGCAGATAAAGCAGCAGCCGATGCTGCAGCTAAAGTAGCAGCAGATAAAGCAGCAGCCGATGCTGCAGCTAAGTTAAAAGCTGATGCAGATGCGCGGAGTGCAAGTGATAAGGCATCCGCCGCTGCTAAAGCAGCCGCAGATGCGGCTAAGGCAGCGGTAGAAAAGGCAGGAGCAGCAGCGGCTGCGAAAGCAGCAGCTGATGCAGCCGCGGCAGCGGCAGCGGCACAAGCAAAGGCGGCCGCAGATGCACAAGCAGCTGCAAACAAAGCAGCGGCAGCTGCACAAGCAGCACTTAAGAATTCAGCAGCTTCAGCTGCAGCTAAGGCAGCAGCAACAGCTTCAGCAAATAAGGCAGCTGCCGAAGCGGCAGCAGCGGTAAAGGCGGCAGCTTCCGCTGCACAAAATGCAGCTAAAGCAAAGACCGCAGTAGCAAATGCAAACAAGCAAGTTGAGATTGCTATCAATTCATTATCGTCGAAGACAGCGTCAGCGAAGGCAACCGCAGAAGCAAATGCGATTGCAGCCGCAGCAAAGACCGCTGCAAATGAGGCAGCAGCTGCAGCCGCAGCCAAAGCGGGGGTTGCAAAAGCAACTGCTTCAGCAGCACAGAAAGCAGCAGCAGATGCAGCAGCTCGAATTGCAACTGAACAAAAAGCAGCGGCCGCTGCCGCCGCTGCAGCGAAGAGTGCTGCGGAGGCAGCTGCAAAAGCGAGTGCAGAAAAGATTGCCACGACCGAGGCTGCAAAGGTTGCAACAGAAAATCTTGTAAAGGTATTGAATGAAAAGGCAACTCTTGCAGAGGAAGCAGCAAACGCAATAGATGCGACAGTAAGGGAAGAGATCGCAAAGAAGATCGAAGAGATCGAGACAAAGCTGGAAGAAGTTGAAGCTGCAGCAGAAGAGGCAGTTGATGCTGCAGAAGAAGCAACAGAAGAGTTTGAAGTGGCACAAGATGCTGCGGAAGAAGCACAAGAAGTTGCTGAAGAGGCGGCTCAAGAAGCAATTGCAGTGAAAACTGAAGCAGCGACCAAAACCGCTGTTGCAACTAAGGCGGTTACGGCAGCAACTGTTGCAGCAAAGGTTGCAAATGCAGCAAAGGCGGCAGCCGCAAAGGTCCCATCAAAGGCTGTTATAAAGAAGCCAAGTAAGTCTAAGAAGAAAAATAGTGCGACAGCAACTGTTACAGGATTAAAGCCTGGCCAAAAAGTTAAGGTAACTGTGAATGTGAAGCCAAGGCCCTAATGAAAAAATTACTCTTACTTGCGTTGATCTTTCTTAACTTCGCTGTCCTACCAGCAGATGCTGTAGAGAAGAAGGTTGTAATTGATCGACTAACTCAATCTGAAGCAGAAGACCTTGATATTGAAATACCAGATGATGTTCCATCAGGTTTTCACTCAATCACTATCGAGGTTTACGATGACAACGGAACTGTCTCGGAAAAAGAGATCGAGTTCTGTAAGGATGAAGAGGGTGTAGTCCAGTGGGATAACAACTGTCCTAATCTGAAAATTGATGATGAGCCAGCTACTGTGGATCCAGAACCAGTAAAGGCGATCAAAACAGGGCTACAGCCATATGATCCTTTGAGCGATCCAGAGACCACAAAAGGGCTGCATTTGGCTGGTTTTGCAGCCCTTGCTGCGCTGACTTCAATTAAGCGTAATGAGAAGCAGAGCGAAGAGGAGCAGGACCAAGAGTCTTTGCAATCTGTTTCATCTGGCGCGCTGAAGCTTTTAAAGAATGAACCAGGTAAGGGAGACCTTTCAAATACATGGGATAACCGTTATACAGATGAAAGTGACTTTATCTTTGTATCTCTGGCCCAACGATTCAATCGATTCTCACCGCTGTTGACTCGCACAATTCAGGATGGCAACACAGTTCGAGCAATGCTCGGATCGTGGGCAGCGTTGTTGATGCCTATCGGATTGATTTTAGGAATCATCGCGGTGGTTAACGCCGGGGGAGAGTCATTGCCTCCTGTATGGAGAATCGTTGCTTTAATCATGGCGGTTGCAATATTTGATGCCTTTGCAGGATTTATTGCGGGGTTTGTTTTCTTCCTAGCTGCTTTGCTAACAGGAAATATCACTAATCGTCCAGAGCTGCTGACAACAATCGGTGTGATGGTGTTGTTCTTTGCACCAGCGTTGCTTGCAAGTGCCTTCCGTCCATTCCGTCGCTTGGTTCGAAATCAAGATGATTTGTGGGAGCGCATTACTGATTACGCACTTGGAACCTTGCTGACATTCTGGGTAATTACAAAGATGGTTGCTGCCATGAACGGCTTGGCACGTTTAGAACTACCAATTACCGATTACGGAACAGAGCTTGCTTTGATCGCTGCAGGATTACTGTTGATCCGTGTCGCACTGGAAGATATTGCAGTTGAGCACTACCCAATGCGTCTTCGCGCTCTGCATGTCGAAATCAAGAAGCCATCGCAGAATCAGAAGATTCGCTCTCTTGTCTTCAAGATCTTTGTCTTCTTTATTATGGCTGCACCATTTGTTGGTTCCACGCTCAACTTGGTTTTGGGAACCCTGTTATTTGCGATTCCGCAGATCACATCGCTAAGCCTTGAAGATAATCTGCCCAAGAAGAAGTTGTATCTGCCAAAGGGTGTTTTCAAGACCGTTGTCATGATCTTTGTAATGGCCCTTGCCTCCAACATGATTGAAGGGGCTTTTTCATCGCCTGAGGCCTTCTTAAAGTGGAGCTTTGTTGTTATGGCGCTGCCTGGCTTCTTCCTGCACTACTTGGATGCGATAACCGATGCGCCGGAAAGTGATTGGAAGACCACCGAAAAGGGTCGAAAGATCTATCGCATCGGTGGAGTAATCATCTTTATCTTGATGGTTCTGGTTGTGAAGGGCGTAGATATCGCATCATGGCTTGTTGGGTAATACTTAAGGTATGACCAAGGTATTACTAACAGGCTTTGAACCCTTTGGGAAGGCAACATCAAACCCTTCTGGTGAAATTGTTAAGCAGATAAGCGGTGACAATATTGTCACCGCTATTTTGCCTGTTGCTTATGCGCAATCTGCCGAGCGCTTATTGGCATTAATTGCAGAACACAATCCAGATGTTGTCATTTCACTGGGTCAGGCTGAAGGTCGTACACAGATAACACCTGAAAGGGTTGCAATCAATTTGGATGACGCACGCCTTGCAGATAATGAAGGTGTGATGCGAAATGATGTGAAGATTCTTGAAGATGGACCAGATGCTTACTTTTCAACACTGCCGATCAAAGAAATTGTTGAAGCGATTAAAGTTGCTGGAGTTCCGGCAGCGGTTTCCTTAAGTGCTGGAGCATTTTTGTGTAACCATGTTTTTTATGTTGCACAGAATAAGTTTGCTGGCACCGGTGTTCGCAGCGGATTTGTACATGTTCCATTAATGGATTCGCAGGCCCCCGAGTTTCCGGGGTTGCCTACGATGCCGTTAGATCAGATGGTTACTGCGGTACGAGCTATGCTCGAAGTGCTATAGCAAACTCGCGGAAATCTTCAACCAGTAGATCAATCTCTGTTTGGCCATGTGCCAAAGAGATCAGCCACTGCTCATCTAAGCCCGGAGGAGTAATGATTCCGCGGTTAAGTGCAAACAACCAGTGTGCTTCTGCAACACCGAAATCAGTTGCTTTGTAATCACGGTAGTTACGAACAGGTTGTGTAGACCAGGTAACGCAACCCTTCACACCAAAACCAACTGTGTGTGCTGGAAGTTGGTACTCCTCGATGATTGCGCTGATGCGATCCAGAGCTTGCTGATTTAAAGCCTCAGCAGCAGCTAGTGCTTCATCGGTACAGATGCGATCAATGGCTCGGATTCCAGCCATTGCTAGTGGATTACCGTTGAATGTACCGAAGTGAGCCATTTTGCCGTTTGTAACAAAGTCCATGTACTTCTTCTTGCCACCAAATGCAGCTAGCGGAACTCCGCCACCGATTGATTTAGCAAGGGTAATTAGGTCTGGCTGAACTCCCAAGCGAACAGATGCACCATGAGCACCTGCTGTAAGCCCTGTCTTAACCTCATCAAAGATAAGAACTACGTTGTATTGGTCGCACAGTTCGCGAACGCGCTCTAGGTAACCCTCATCTGGAAGAACGATTGCAAGGTTTTCTAGAACCGGTTCAACGATGAAGCAGGCGATCTTCTTGGCATTCTTCTTAAACATTTTCTCGAGAGCATCCGCGTTATTGAAAGGAACAACGTAGATATCTCCTGGAACCAAGTTGGAGTCAACGTAAGCCTTTGGTTTATTTGGATTTCCAATTTTATCAACTGGTGGTTTTGAAGAGACTACAAATGGGTCGTAGCTACCGTGGTAACCACCCTCAATCTTTAGGATTCCCATTTTATCTGTTGCTGAACGGGCAACGCGAACTGCGTACATTGTTGATTCAGTTCCGCTGTTAGTAAATCGAACCTGATCAATTTCAAAGCGCTTACAGATTCGTTCTGCTGCATCTGTTGAAATCGGTGATGGTGTAACAAAAAGCATTCCTGTAGTTAATGAGCTTTCAATCTCTTCAATAACAGTTGGATTGAGGTGACCTGCAAACATAGCTCCAAACCCCATTGATAGATCCAATAGCTGGCGACCATCGACATCGGTCATGTATGCGCCTTTGGCAGATGCGATTGAGATTGGGTATGGATCCCAGTGTTGGAAGCTAGAGGTAACGCCTAATGGCAACGCCTTGAATGATCGGCGGCTCTCTTCTGCGCTCTTGCCTGTTCCTTTAGTAAATAGTTCCCACTCTTGCTTGAGAATCTCCTCGACGCGCTTTGGGTCAATAGGAGTTGAAGTGGACGGAACGAATCTAAATGTTTGCTTGTGGTTATTCTGTGTCTGCATTTGTAAAACTTGTACGGCAAAGGTTTCAGCTTTTGAAACTCGTTTGAGAAGTACTCTCCCGGTTCGTTTTTTAGTTAGTTTTAACTAGGACTTAATTCTCCCATGGTTTATTTAAAAAGCAACCCCGATAGACTGAAGGTATGCGAAAAAACGGGGTTTTTATAGCCTTTTTATTGGTTTTTTCACTTTTTAATGAGGTATCTCACGCATCGGACACGATTCCATTGCAATGTATGAATAAAAAAACAAAGGTTTTGCGTATTTCTAATGTGATCAAAGGTTGCGAAAAAACAGAACTTTCTTTAGGCGCGGGTGCAATCTCCCGCTCATTGATCCGACCAACTGATGTTGATAAACAAGTCATGGTTCGATTCAATGCAGCAAAAGCTGCAGCAAAGAAAGATAGCGTAACTA
>Ga0208787_1000242_pt1 | contig 27660 bp, 25 predicted proteins | sample Wag4_2014_7_11_FD_187362 | JGI IMG/M metagenome (GOLD analysis project Ga0208787, IMG submission 187362) | Fresh water microbial communities from Ohio, USA - Utica-2 Time Series HT 2014_7_11 (SPAdes) (version 2) | ecosystem: Environmental > Aquatic > Freshwater > Water tank | place: USA: Ohio...
CCTGATCTACATGGGGGTATCCCATAGCCTGCCACGCGATGGTCAGCGTCGGCTGATTATTGATATCGGCGGAGGATCCACCGAATTTATTGTTGGCATTGACTACGAACCAAAGCTTCTAGAGAGCGTTTATGTCGGATGTGTTCGGTTTAGTCGAGAGTTTTTCCCCGGTGGCGAAATTAACCGTGGCGCTATGAAGGCCGCAATTCTTGAGGCCCGAAAAGAAATCCAGGTGATTCGCAAGGCGTTTCTTTCAGATGGCTGGAACGAGGCCGTAGGTTCGAGTGGAACCGCTAAAGCAATTTCAGAGGTTCTAGCCGCGAATGCGATGAACGATCGGGGAATCACTGCGGTGGGGCTCGAGCGTCTGCGTACTCGGTTAATTGAGGCTGGCCGGGTTGAGGATTCGGGTCTGTTGGGCCTAAAACCAGACCGCATACCCGTATTTGCCGGTGGGGTTGCAATCATGTCTGCAATTTTTGATGAGTTGGAAATTGAGGTGATGCATTACGGTGAGGGCGCTCTGCGGCTAGGCGTCCTCTACGACCTGCTTGGACGAACCCAACACGAGGATATGCGGCGTATTAGTGTTGAGCAGGCGATGCGGCGTTACGCGGTTGATGTTGAGCAGGCGAGGCGAATCGGTGAGTTTGCAATGAGCCTGTGGCGCAATTTAAAGATAGGCTCTGAGGAGGAACGCAGCGAGTTAGATCAGCAGCTACTCTGGGCAGCCTGCTTGCACGAGATCGGGCACTCAATCTCCCACAATAGTTTTCATAAGCATTCTGCCTACATACTGACCCACGCCGATATGCCTGGATTCTCCCGGCGCGAGCAGCAGGCGGTGGCCGCATTGGTCCTCGGGCAGGTGGGTAAGCTCAACAAGGTGCAGTCATTGATGGCGTCCCGCCCTGGTTGGGCGGCGTTGCTGTGTTTCCGTCTATCTTGTCTCTTTTATCGCAGACGGTTTACCGAGGATCTGCCGCAGGTGACGTTGAGCACCTTAGGGCAGGGATTTAGCGTCTCGGTTGCTGCCGATTGGCTCGCCGCCCACCCGCTCACCGAGTTTGGTCTTCAACAGGAGTCTGCTGAATGGGCGAAACTGGGTTTTGATCTACAATTCAAGGCTGTTCAGGCTGGCGAAGCGGTAATGCGGCAGTCCTCGGCAGGCGCGTAGCTCAGCTGGTTAGAGCACCACCTTGACATGGTGGGGGTCGTTGGTTCGAGTCCAATCGCGCCTACCACTTTGACCTAATAGATTTAGCCCCTAGAGGCACTCCGTTACAAAGGTTCCGATGGTGAATGTCACGCTGCCCGATGGCGCAGTGAAATCCTTCCCTCAGCCCGTAAAAGTGGCTGATGTTGCGGCAAGTATCGGCGCAGGACTCGCAAAGGCCGCAATTGCAGGCAGGTTAAACGGTGCGCTGGTCGATACAAGTTTTCTCATCGAGCATGATTCGCAGTTGTCGATCGTGACCGAACGGGATGCGGATGGCCTAGAGATTATTCGACACTCCACAGCCCATCTACTGGCCTATGCTGCACAGAAATTATTTCCTGGCCTTCAGGTCACGATTGGTCCGGTCATCGAGAACGGTTTTTACTACGACTTCGCTTATGAGCGGCCACTGACCCCGGAAGACCTTGAATCTATTGAGGCCACCATGCGGGCACTTGCCGCAAAGGATGAGCCCATCGTGCGAGAGGTATGGAATCGAGACGAGGCAGTGAATTTATTTCTGCAGATGGGCGAGAAATATAAAGCAGAAATTATTGGATCAATTCCGGCCGACCAGCCCATCTCACTGTACAGAGAAGGCGATTTTGTGGACCTCTGCCGAGGGCCTCATGTTCCATCAACAGGAAAGTTAAAAGTATTCAAGCTCATGAAGGTTGCGGGTGCCTATTGGCGCGGTGATCATCGCAATGAAATGCTGCAGCGTGTGTACGGCACAGCGTTTGCAAAAAAAGATGAGCTCGACACCTATCTACATCAGCTCGAAGAGGCCGAGAAACGCGATCACCGAAAACTTGGCAAGGCCCTAGATCTTTTTCACATGCAGGATAACGCGCCGGGTATGGTGTTTTGGCACCCCAAGGGCTGGTCGATCTGGCAGCAGGTCGAGCAGTATCTGCGGCAGGTCTATGTCGAGAGTGGCTATCAGGAGGTCCGTTGCCCCCAGATTCTCGATCGCTCGCTCTGGGAGGCCTCTGGCCACTGGGAGCACTACAAAGACAATATGTTCACCACGGCCTCAGAGAACCGGGATTACGCGGTCAAACCCATGAACTGCCCCGGCCACATCCAGGTCTTTAACTCCGGCCTGCGCAGCTACCGGGACCTCCCCCTGCGTTACGGCGAATTCGGTTCTTGTCATCGCAATGAGTCCTCCGGCAGTCTCCATGGCCTACTTAGGGTGCGCGGATTTACCCAAGACGATGGCCATATTTTTTGCACCGAGGATCAGATTCAGTCAGAGGTGGATGCCTTCACTCGTAAGTTGCTGGCGGTCTATAGAGATTTTGGTTTTGAGAGCGTGATCTACCGGCTCTCGACGCGGCCTGTCAATCGGGTCGGATCCGATGAGAGCTGGGATAAGGCCGAGCGTGCGCTGGCAGAGGCCTTAAATAACGTGGGCGTTCAATGGCAGGAGCTCAAAGGCGAGGGCGCGTTCTATGGACCCAAAATTGAGTATTCTCTAAAGGACTCTCTTGGCCGTATCTGGCAGTGTGGAACGATCCAGGTGGATTTCAATATGCCGGTGCGACTTCATGCTGAGTTCGTAGATTCCGATAACACCCGCAAATCCCCGGTCATGCTGCACCGGGCGATCGTTGGTTCTCTCGAGCGATTTATTGGAATCTTGATTGAAAACTTCGCCGGGGCGATGCCCGTCTGGCTGGCTCCCGTGCAGGCTGTGGTCGCCTCGATCACGGATTCTCAAGCGGATTACGCCCAAAGTGTTGCGAAAACCTTGCAAAACCGGGGCTTTCGGGTCCAGGCGGATTTGCGAAGTGAGAAAATCTCCCTTAAAATCAGGGAGTTAAGCCTGCAAAAAGTGCCGTATATCTTGGTCGTTGGAGACAAAGAAAAGGCGTCTGGTCAGGTAACAGTTCGCGCTCGGGGTGGAACAGATCTCGGCGCCATGGCAGCGGACGCCTTCGGCCAACGACTTGAACAGGAAGTTCAGTCCCGGCAATAAGGCGTCCGAGTTTTTTCGGATTTTAAAAGGAACACAATAATCGCTACAGATCGTTCGCATCGCATAAACGCAGAAATCAACGCACCGCAGATCCGGTTGGTTGGGGTAGATAACGAAGCGCTCGGAATTGTTCAGGTTGCCGAGGCCCTCAAAATGGCTGATGAAGCCGAAGTGGATTTAGTAGAAATTGCGCCGCAGGCCGATCCGCCTGTTTGCAAACTGATGGATTACGGTAAGTTCAAGTATCAGGAACAAAAGCGTGCCCACGATGCAAGACTGAAGCAGAAGGTTATACAGGTTAAGGAAGTAAAGTTTCGCCCCGGCACTGATGACAATGATTATCAAGTGAAGGTTAGGAATGTAGTGCGTTTCTTGGAAGAGGGCGACAAGGTGAAGATCACCCTGCGCTTTCGAGGCCGTGAGATGGCCCACCAAGAGTACGGAGTCCGGATGTTGGAGCGTCTGCGGGTAGATTTGGATGAGCAGGCGGTGGTTGAACAGATGCCCAAGCTCGAAGGGCGCCAGATGGTGATGGTGATTTCGCCAAAGAAAAAGAAGTAAGGAAGTAAGGAAGTAAAGTATTAAGATGTAGCAACAAACCGATGTACCGCAGTATCAAAAGCTTTGCCAGGTTGTTTAAGTGACTGCATGTGTTGGCGTAGCCAGTGCAGACCACCTGAGCAGGCGTTAAAACGGAGCAATAAATGCCCAAAATGAAGACCAAGAAGGCGGCTGCAAAGCGCTTTCAGGCCCGCGGCAGTGGGTCCATCAAGCGTGCGCATGCAACCAAGCGCCATATCCTAACGAAGCGCTCGACCAAAAATAAGCGTCAGTTGCGTGGAACTCTCACGGTACATGAGTCGGACATCAAACATGTTCGCGCCATGATGCCTTACGCATAAGGGAGACTCAACATGCCTCGCGTAAAACGTGGAGTAACCGCAAGAGCTCGTCACAAGAAAATTCTTGCACTGGCCAAAGGATTTCGTGGCCGTCGTAATAACGTATTTCGGGTCGCCAAGCAGGCGGTAATGCGTGCTGGGCAGTATGCCTATCGCGACCGTCGCAATCGCAAGCGTGTATTTCGTGCGCTATGGATCACGCGTATTAATGCTGCCTGCCGTCAACACGATATTAACTACAGCCGGTTTATTGCAGGGTTAAAGAAGGCCAATATCGATCTTGATCGCAAAGTATTGGCCGATCTCGCTGTGATGGATAAGCCCGCGTTCGCATCGATTGTTGCGACTGTTAAAGCTGCGATCGCTAAGTAGTTAGCGGTCTGGCTGCCGAGGGATAGTCCATGACCGACCTGGCGCGGCTTATCTGCGATGCCCAAGAGGCCTTTGAGACTGCTGCGGATTCCGTAGCCCTTGAGAATGCCAAGGCACGGTTTCTAGGTAAAAGCGGACAACTGACTGAGCGCTTAAAAGCACTCAGTCAGGTCGATGCTGAGGCGAGAAAAACCCTCGGCGCAGAAATCAACGCAGCAAAAACCGAAATTGAAGTGCTCTTGCAGCGTCGTCGTCAGCAGATTGCCGATGCGGCACTTGGCGAGCGCCTTGCAGCGGAATCGATCGATGTCTCCTTGCCTGGACGCGGCCGTGGTGTCGGCGCGATCCATCCGGTGATTCGTTCCTGGCGGCGGGTTGAACAGATTTTTACTTCGATTGGCTTCGATGTTGCCGATGGCCCCGAGATCGAGACCGACTGGATGAACTTCACGGCCTTGAACAATCCGGAGAATCATCCCGCCCGCTCAATGCAAGACACCTTCTATCTGCAAAAGCGAGATGAGCAGGGACTGCCCTTATTGTTGCGCACGCATACCAGCCCAATGCAGGTGCGATACGCCAAGACCCATGCCCCACCGATTAAGGTGATTGCGCCTGGGCGCACCTATCGGGTCGATAGCGATGCGACCCACTCGCCGATGTTCCATCAGGTCGAGGGCCTTTGGATTGCCGAGGATGTCTCGTTTGCAGATCTAAAGGGCGTCTACACAAATTTCTTACAGCAATTCTTTGAGACGACTGATTTACAGGTTCGTTTTCGTCCGTCATTTTTCCCATTTACGGAGCCGTCTGCCGAGATTGATATGCGCTTTGAATCTGGCCCGCTTAAGGGGCGCTGGTTAGAAATTTCTGGATCCGGCCAGGTCCACCCGCAGGTGATACGACACTTCGGGCTTGATCCCGAGCGTTATATTGGATTTGCTTTTGGAAGTGGCCTTGAGCGCATGACGATGTTGCGCTATGGGATCGCTGATTTACGGATGTTTTTTGAAAATGATCTTCGTTTCTTGCGGCAGTTTGTCTAACTATGAGAGTTCCTGAAAAATGGCTTCGTAGCATGGTTAATCCTGCCATGAGTGTCGAGTCACTCGCAGAGTTACTCACCATGGCGGGGTTAGAGGTCGAGGAGGCTGAGCCACTTGCACCGCATTTCACAGGCGTTGTTATCGCGCGGGTGCTTGCGACAGAAAAGCATCCCGATGCCGATCGCCTGCGCGTATGTCAGGTGGATACGGGTTCTGGCTCGCCATTACAGATTGTCTGCGGCGCACCGAACGTGGTTCCCGAGATGCTGGTCGCGTGCGCCACAGAGGGTGCTGTCTTACCGGGTGGATTCAAGATTAAGCGCGCAAAGATGCGGGGCATTGAGAGCCAAGGCATGTTGTGTTCCGCTAAAGAGCTTGGCATTGCAGAAGATGCAGAGGGTCTGCTGTCTTTACCCTCGGCCTTAGCGACACGCCTCGGTAACAATCTGCGCGAGGCGCTTGATCTTGATGCACAGGTCTTGACTCTAAAGCTCACCCCGAATCGTGCTGACTGTTTATCGATTCTCGGTGTTGCCCGCGAGGTCTCGGCGTTAACCTCAAGCCCGATTACACCGCCGCAGTGGCCGCAGATTACGCCCACCGTCTCAGACCGTGTCGCGGTCACCGTCGAGGCCAAAGACCTCTGCGGTCGATTCTCAGGGCGCGTGATGAAGGGCGTGAATGCCGCCGCATTAACTCCCGATTGGATGCGTGCGCGGCTCGAGCAGTCGGGTCAGCGCTCGATCACCGCCTTGGTCGACATTTCAAACTACGTGATGCTTGAACTCGGCCAGCCCACCCACATTTTCGATCTCGATAAGCTCGAGGGTGGCCTCACGGTCCGTTGGGCCCGCGATGGCGAAACACTCACCCTGCTCAATGGCCAGACGGTGCGCTTAACGCCCTCAGTCGGTGTCATTGCGGATAACGGTAAGCCAGAGCAGCCCGCCGAATCATTAGCAGGGATTATGGGTGGCGAGTCGACTTCCGTCAGTACCGCAACGAAGAATATCTATATCGAAGCCGCCTTCTGGTGGCCGGATGCAATTCGGGGTCGTGCCCGTTCGTTTAATTTCACTACCGAGGCGGGCCATCGATTCGAGCGCGGTGTGGATTGGTCGCGCACGATCGAGCATATTGATTACATCACTCATCTGATTCAAACGATCTGTGGTGGCGAGGCAGGGCCTCTCGATGATCAGACGCTGGCCGTTCCGAAGCGCGTCCCAGTAACCATGCGAATTGCTCGGTGCAGCAAGGTCTTAGGAATTAGCGTTCCAGCGCAGACCTGTTTAGAGATTTTTAAGCGCTTGGGTTTTGGGGCTGAGCTCTCAGGAGATCAGGCGCTCATTACGGTGACGCCGCCCAGCGCACGATTCGATATTGAGATCGAAGAGGATCTGATTGAAGAGGTCGCGCGCGTGTATGGGTTTGACAGAATCCCAGCCCGGCCTCCTATTGCTCCAATCGTGATGTCGGCGCCTAAGGAGTCATCGCGCTCTGTGATGCAGTGCCGAGATCGTATGGTCGATAACGATTATGTTGAAGTGATTACCTATAGTTTTGTAAGCGAGGCGGGTGCGACGCAGATTCGCGCTGAGACGCCGCTAGCGTTGCTCAACCCCATGGCCTCTCACCAGTCAGTCATGCGTACGAGCCTGCTGACTGGTTTGTTGGAGTGTCTAACGTCCAACCTGTCACGCAAACAATCCCGGGTTCGTATTTTCGAGATCGGCAGAACCTTTCACGATTGCCCGGCCGTTGTTGCTGGGGATTGGACAGTCAAGGGGATTGATCAGCCCATCAGAATTGCCGGCCTCGCTCTGGGCGGTGCCGTTGACGAGCAGTGGGGTCAGACATCGCGAGAGGTTGATTTTTTTGATGTTAAGGCCGATCTCGAGGCCCTAGTTGCGCCATTGATACTCACTACAAGATTACCCAAGGCGGGTAAGCCCGCGGGTGAGAAAACCGTTGTTGGGCCAGAGGCCGAGCCCAGTCTGATGGCGCTTCACCCTGGGCGTTGCGCAGAGGTGCTCATTGATGGACAGGTGGTGGGAGTGTTGGGCGAATTACATCCTAGAATCGCTCAGGCCGCAGGCCTTACACAGCCGCCAGTCGTGTTTGAACTCCTCTTGGCGCCGCTCTTAACGGTTCCTATGCCAGCCGTTACCGAGGTCTCCAAGTTTCCCCCGGTTACCCGGGATCTGGCCCTTGTCGTGGGCTCTGAGACCCCCATGGGGGACCTGATTTCCACCCTAAACCGGGTAAAAACCCAATCAAAACAAGGATCTTGGATACAACATATCAAGTGTTTTGATGATTATCGAGGTAAAGGACTGTCCGAAAAGGAAAAAAGTCTAGCTTTCAGGTTTATACTTCAGAGTCCCGAAGCTACTCTCCAAGATTCCGAGGTCGACGCGTTGATGAATGACATCGTAAAACTGATGCAGTCCGAGTTCTCAGCCCGCCTTCGTACCTAAGCCAGCTAGAACGACCCATCGTGCAATTTGATCCAAAGTCCGTGGACGGAACTTTGCCGTTTTCTGCCCCCAATCTCAACGAGAGCCTCACGGTATTGTTAGATCACGTGGGATTAAAGAGCCAGGACGACACCCTGACCAAGGCTGAACTGGCTGACCTGCTTTTCGAGGTGGTGGGGCTCAACAAGCGGGAAGCCAAAGAGGTCGTAGATATCTTTTTTGAAGAAATCCGAGAGACCTTGGTGGCTGGCCGAAGCGTGAAGCTCTCCGGCTTTGGAAACTTTCAATTACGCGACAAGCCCCAGCGCCCGGGCAGAAACCCAAAAACAGGCGAAGAGATCCCGATCGCCGCCCGCAGGGTAGTCACTTTTCATGCGAGCCAGAAGCTGAAGTCCTACGTACAGGACCCAACCCGTAAGCCGCTCGATGCTTACGCAGATGATGAATCCTGACGATGGACGCCCGGACCTCCTCAATTACCCTGCCGCCGATTCCGGCTAAACGGTATTTCACAATCGGCGAAGTAAGCGATTTGTGTGCGGTTAAACCCCATGTGTTGCGCTATTGGGAGCAGGAATTTACACAGCTTCGCCCAATGAAACGGCGCGGCAATCGTCGCTACTACCAGCATCATGAGGTCTTGCTGATCCGCAAGATTAGAGAGTTACTCTACGACCAGGGCTTCACCATCAGTGGTGCACGCAATCAACTGATGGATGCACGAATTAATGGTGTTGGAGTGGGGATCACGGAAGCCCGTGTTGCCCCAGTTTCTGACGAGGTGGAATTGAATTCCGAGGCCTCAGCCCAAGTGGATGTAAAGAGCGTTCGTCATACCTTGCAAGAGGTCTTGATGCTCTTAAAAGGGTCATCGGGTCGGCTATAATCGAGGGCTTCGGTCGGGGCGTAGCGCAGCCTGGTAGCGCACTTGCATGGGGTGCAAGGGGTCGGATGTTCGAATCATCTCGCCCCGACCAATATCTTAATGTGCTGTGGACTCATTAAACCTTAACGACTGGATTGGCCGCCAAGAGCTGGCCCAAGATACGGTAACGCCAACACCTGTGGCGGCCCTTTCAGCGACACTCGACCTTGATTCAGCGCGGCCGCAAGAGGGCGTTATGCTGCCGCCGCTTTGGCACTGGCTTTACTTCTTGCCGCTCTACAAACAATCCGAGATTGGCGCCGATGGTCACGCGAAACGTGGCGGCTTCTTGCCGCCGGTGCCTCTTCCGAGGCGAATGTGGGCGGCAAGCCAGCTGGCATTCCATGTTCCGATTCTAGTTGGCGATAGGCTCACCAGAACCTCGACGATTGATGCGATTCGCGAGAAATCTGGCCGCACGGGCCGTTTGGTGTTTGTACGAGTCAAGCATGAAATTTCTAGAAATAACGATCAGCGTATTGCACTCACCGAGTTCCACGATATTGTTTATCGCGACGCACCTAGATCGCTGGCCGCGGGCGTAACTGCTGGAGAGCCCGCCGCCCCCGAGCGTGCACCCACAGATGCCGATTGGGAGAGAATCTGGCACCCCGATGATGTTTTGTTATTTCGTTATTCAGCGCTAACGTTTAACGGGCATCGGATTCACTATGATCGCCGCTATGTCACAGAGGCAGAAGGTTATCCTGGGCTTGTTGTACACGGCCCATTAATCGCTACCTTGCTATTAGATCTCGTACGACGAGAGCGGCCTGAGGTAACAGTAATCGCCTTTGAATTCCGCGCAATACGTCCGACCTTCGATCTTCATTCGTTTTCGGTTTGTGGACGGGCTGACCCAGATCAGAAAACAATTCACCTATGGGCGAAAGATCATGAGGGGTTCCTCACCATGCGCGCCACAGCGCAAATCGCGTGATGTCGCGCTTCGCTTTTGCGTTTGCGGCAGTCTTTGGACTCTCGGGCTGCTCAAGCCTGGATATGGTGAACGCGTTCACCCCATCACCCGGTGGCCTGCCATTGACCCTATCTTATGGGAGCTCGGAGCGTCAGCGCGTGGATGTCTATCAGGCGGGCAGGCGTAAGCCACTCGTTATCTTTTTCTATGGTGGTAGCTGGAATTCGGGTTCTAGAACCGACTATCGTTTTGTGGCAAGGGCCTTTAATGAGTTGGGCTATTCGGTCGCAATCCCGGATTACCGTCTCACACCAGAGGCTCTGTATCCGGATTTCCTCAAAGACAGTGCGCAGGCCATCAGCCTACTGATTAATCGTGCCGAAGAATTTGGTGCTGATCCGGAGCGGGTTATTCTGGTGGGGCATTCTGCGGGTGCGTATAACGCCATGATGGTGGCTTTAGATCAGCGCTGGCTCTCGCCCCTAGATCGGCAACGGATTCGCGGAGTGATTGGTCTGGCCTCACCCGTGAACTTTTTACCCATTCAACTGCCGGCCGCACGGCTAGCCTTTCATTGGCCAAATACGCCACGCGATTCTCAGCCGATTGAGCATGTATCGCCAAATTCGCCCCCTATTTTGTTTATCAATGCGAACAACGATCCCTTAGTGGACCCGAGAATCAATTCGATCGCAATGGCTGAAAAGCTAAGAGCCGCCAATGTCTATGTGGAAGTAGAAAACTTTGATGGGCCACTCGGAATGATTAACCACGCGCGGCTCGTTGCAACGCTTTCGCCGACATTTCAGTTCCTATCGCCAACCCTTGATAAGAGCAGGGCGTTTATCGAACGCGTGACCCGCTAAGAGGAAGTGATCTCTTCCGTATCAACATTGGTTGAGCTGACCGAATCGTAGCGATTACCGAATATTTTTTCTGCCGTGAAGACTGACTCAAGTGTCATCATCACATCGTTAGTGATAACAACGTCAAGCGCACCGAGATTTTCCTCTAGATGAGCACAATCACGCGAGCCGGGTATAGGGATGATATGGTCTTCCTTAGCGAGGCACCAGGCAATTGCGAGTTGCGCGGCCGTGCATCCCAATCCAGATGCAATTTCTTCAAGGGGTCGAAGAAGTTCTAGGTTCTGTGTGAGATTCTCCTGCCTAAATCGTGGCATGTTGTGCCGCATATCGCCTTGGGGTAGAGCATCAACTACAGCATGAGAGCGCAATTTTCCTGAGAAAAACCCGCGACCAAGGGTTCCGAAGGCGACAAATGCTGCCCCAAGTTCTTGGCAGGCCTTCAGAACACCGATCTCGGGGTTGCGCGTCCAGAGCGAATACTCTGACTGAACCGCCGTGATTGGAAACACGGCATGGGCTGCGCGTAGTGTTTTCGCAGAGACCTCTGACAAGCCAATTGTCTTAACCTTGCCCTGTTCAACCAGTCGACCCATTGCCCCTATGACATCTTCAATTGGCGTTGTTTTGTCCCAGCGGTGAAGGTAATACAGGTCGATCTCATCGGCACCGAGCCGCTTTAGGCTCTCTTCACAGTTGGCGCGTATCACCTCAGGTCGGCTATCAATTTTTCGTTTTTTCGCACCAGAAGTCTCCTGCGCAACCATACCGCCCTTCGTGCAAAGCGTAATTTCGCGGCGTACGGCTTTTAGAGTTCTACCTACTAGAGTCTCGTTTAAGCCCGATCCGTAGAGTAGGGCAGTGTCAAAGAGCGTAATCCCTCGATCAAGCGCCTGATGCATGACTGCCTGCGATTGTTCATCAGGAATCGGTGGGCCATAGCCGTGGCTAAAGTTCATACAACCGAGACCAATGGCAGATACCTGAAAGGGGCCTAATTGACGGGTTTTCATTGGAGGAGCGTTAAGATAGTGATTATTGTTTTTCTATTCCTGCAAGGAGCCATTGTATGACCCCTTTTCATCTCGCCTTCCCGGTCGACGATCTCGAGACAACGCGTGCCTTCTATGGTGGTCTGCTAGGCTGCCCGGAGGGAAGAAGCTCTGATGAGTGGATCGACTTTAACCTCTGTGGCCACCAGATCGTGGCCCATTTGGCGCATGGAGAGGCCCGCAACGATGTCCACTCAGATGTCGATGGTAAGCCAGTTCCTGTGCGGCATTTTGGATTGGTGCTCACGATGCCAGAGTGGGAGGCGATGGCCACGAAGCTAAAGGCCGCTGGAATTCAGTTTGTGATCGAGCCCTATGTTCGGTTTAAGGGCGAGGTTGGCGAGCAGGCCACGATGTTCTTTCTGGATCCCTCCGGAAACGCAATTGAGTTCAAGGCCATGGCCCAGCCGGAGCGGCTCTTTGCCAAATAACCCTAGGGTTTTGTCAAACTCTGGCCTCGAACTCGGTGTCAGTTTGCCGTTACACTAGGTGTGCTTGAAATCATTTAAGCAACGTCTTCTGGTGCCCGCTTAACGCGGGTTAAACGGGAAGCTGGTGCGAGTCCAGCGCTTTCCCCGAAACAGTAAGAGGTGATAGAACCGATTAGGCTGCCAAGTGTTGAGCGCTTTGCAGTCAGCCACTGAGTCACTGACTTGGGAAGGCAATCGGTTCTCGCGTCGATATCGATGCGTCACCCTAAGCCTGGATACCGGCCGTTGACGTGAACTTGCTGTGTCGTCTCGGGGTGTGGGCGGCTGGAAAGGTCGCTGTCATGTCTAAGCAATCTCTCGGTGCCATACACGGTTTGTGCGTGTTCGCCTTCGCCGTATCTCAGTGTTTTGCTCAGTTCGGAGCGCCTGAGTTTAAAACGAACTCACAAAAACAGCTTAAGAATTTAGATCCCGTTGTAATTACGGCTGCTCGACTTGAGCAGCAACTAAGTGAGGTTATTCCCTCAGTCAGTGTGATCAATCGAGAGCAGATTGAAGAGTCTCAAGCCTTAGACTTGGCAGGACTACTAATGGGTGAACCTGGCTTCGAAATCGGCAGAAACGGGGGGCCAGGTGCAACTACAAGTATCTTTCTGCGAGGAATGTCGAGCGTCAATTCGGCGGTTTTTATCGATGGGGTAAGGGCGCCAACAGATCGAATCGGTTTTTTTAACTTTGCCGATATACCGCTCAATATTATTGACCGAATTGAGATTGTGCGAGGTAATCTTGGATCGCTTTACGGAGAGTCCGCAATCGGTGGGGCCGTTAACATTTTTACCCGGCGCAACTCAGGAAAACCCGATGGGTCAGCGACCCTTACGGTTGGTTCAAGAAATACGAAGGGGGTAGCCGTCAACTACGGCGGTGAGTTATCAGACTACCAGTTTCATGTGGATGCCTCAACATTAGAGACAGATGGGTTCTCTTCCCGAGTGGGAAGTGGCTACAATCTTGATCGAGATGGATACACGAATCAATCGGTAAACTTACGACTTTCTAAAAAATTTACATCGAAAACAGAGTTTGGAATTTTTGCAAACTCAATGCTCGGGAAATCCGAATCAGACAATCTTACAGCCAACGCAGAGGCTTCCGACCATCATTTACTCAAACGCCGTAATGACGCGTTTGGGATTTATCTTGAGCTGAAGCACGAGGGTACTGGAAGGTCTCGACTAGAAATTCTGCAGTCTGACCTCAAGATTGAACAATTCTTAAATGGTATTCAGCGAACCTTCTTAACCGAAGGCCTTAGCAAGGGCGATCAAACGACGGTTCGTATAAATAATGAAATAACGACTGGAGTTGGTAATAAGGTTCAGTTCGGCGCGGAGGCCTCTATGGCAGATTTCCTGGGGGTTTACTATCCGGCTTCGAATGGCTTTGCGGCGACCCAATCTGACACTACACGAGACACGCGCGCAGCATATATTGGTGTGATGAGAAGTATCAATCGGTTATCGTTACAAGGAAATATCCGGCGAGATGTTGTAGCAGCTAGGGAGAAAGCATCGACAGCAATTGATATCTCAAAGAACTCTTGGCTTTTAGGTGTTGGCTATCGGATAGACGAGGGACTTCGTGTGACCGCCTCCAGGGCAACAGCATTCCGCGCGCCGGCACCTGATGAATTTGTGAGTGCCCCGGCCATTCGCCCGGAGCAGCATCGAACAAACGAGGTGGGATTGAGTTATCAGTCGACGACGGTCTCGAGCCGTGTTGTGCGGTTCAAAAGTGAGTCAACAGATGCGATCGTCTATCGAGCAGATACATTCGATTATCAGAACATTAATGTTGAGAATCAGGGTTGGGAATCCCATACGCGAATCGCTCTGGGCAAAGTGGACGTTAAGATCAGCTTGACCGCTCAAGACCCGAGAAATGTTACAGTCGCAAATACTCGTTTAGCACGTCGCGCGCGGACATTCGGAGCAATAGACCTTATGGTTAACGAGGGCCGATTTTCGTATGGCGGCCGGCTCTACTCGACCGGGTCAAGAAAAGACTCCGACTTCAACGCTGTTGTGCTTGCGCCATATACGACATTAGACTTCTTTGGTCGATTTCGGCTTGCGCCTGAATGGTATCTTGGAGCGCGGTTAGAGAATGCAGGAAACGCTACTTATCAATTAGCTAATACTTACGCAACACCCTCTCGAGGCTTGTTTTTGTCATTACAGTATCAACCTAGAGGTGGCTCGTCGACAAGAGTTGATTAAACCGCGCCCTGTAGCAGTTAGTGTAGATGCTGGCTCTGCTCTTCAACAACATCAGGTAATTCGGCGTGTACGAGCTCACCATCAACATTTGGGTAGAGCGGAGCGCCACAATCCTCACAGTACTCCATGGGAAGGCGTTGACGCAGCATGGTGACACGCTGCAGTCCGCTTTCTTTTAGCGTGTTTTCAATATCTTCAGCGACATCGCTCATCTCGTCTTCGGCCCCCAATAACGGCCAGACGACTCCGTGAATGACTTCCTCCTCTTCCGCAACACTAAAACCAATACGGTATTCCTCAAGCTGTCGGTTGTAACAGCCACCCACGACTGCAGTGAGCAGATTCGGCGATACACTCAGCGTCGTGGCGAGAAATGCAACCGATGCCCGTATCGAGAACGGACGCGCCGAGCGATCTGCATCACGGCAGGCCACATAGTAGGCCCGTGGCAACATGCTCTCGAAGGCGCATGCTGGCAGCAGCGGTGTGAGCACGGTCTGACTTACATCGAGCCAGTCTTTCAGTACCTGCTCGCGCAAGGCATCGCCCGATTGCCATCGGAAGATGGCCTCACCCCTGGGCACCGATACGGCACCGATGATGTAGCGTTGATCGGCGAGGAACTGGGCCGTCTCTTTGAGCGAGGTTGGATCGACCTTCATTACGCCGTCGGGTAATGACTTGGTGAGGTGTTGACGAAACTCGGCGGTGTCACAGAATGTTTCGGGAAGTTGATCGGGAGAAAAGAAATAATTTGCAATGGTGAGATCTACGTTGGGTGCGAATACCACTTCGGCCAGTGCTTTTGAGGTTGCCTTTGCAACCCCTGCGGGGATGGGTCGGGTGGGTAGTGGCATCCGTGACCAGGCAAGCACAGGTGCTGCAAATAGTAAAACGTCACGCTCACCATCTGAGGTCTTCACGATAGCGTGTTCGACGCGGCCCTCAATAGCATCCGCGAGTTCCTCGTAGGCTCTTGACTCTCGGTCCGCGAGGCGGTCAAGGGCAGCGTTGAGCGAGCCCTCATCCGCATCCTTTAGTAGGGCTTCAATCTCCTTTTCAAGGCGGGCCTCCCAGAAGTTATCCTCGGCGCGGCTACCGGATTGGGCAAGACCCTCTGCAAATTCGACTAAAACATCGGCCTCGCGGGAGGCGCGGCCACGGCGGGATGAAGGGGATTTTTTCATAGTGTAAGAGCCTAGGTTAAGCCCATATTTTAACAGTGGGTATGATCGCGTTTTCCTCTTCTTTCTAGCAATTTCATGGCGAAGGGCTTTACCTCAGCAATTCTGCTTGCCGGCTTAGGGGCGATTCTGTTTTCGGCTAAGGCAATCGTTGTCAAGCTCTGCTATGCCCATGGAGCTGACGCTGCGACGGTCTTAGCGCTGCGAATGCTGTTTTCGCTACCTTTTTTCTGGTCTGCCGTCTGGTGGGTCAACAAGACACAGAATTTAGACCCGGTCTGCAGGAAGGATCGATTCGCCTTGATTGTTTTGGGGTTTCTTGGCTATTACGTATCGAGTTATTTGGACTTTCTTGGCCTCGAGACTATTACGGTTGGCCTTGAGCGAATTATTCTCTACCTGACACCCGCAATTGTTTTAGTGCTGTCACAGTTTCTATTAAACAAGGTAATTTCGAGGCGCCAGTGGATCGCAATGGCTGTGGCCTATCTCGGTGTAATTGTTGTATTCGCTCAGGATGTTCAGTTTGATGGCCTGCCCGTGTTGATTGGTGGGCTCTTTGTCTTCGCGAGTGCAATTAGTTATGCAATCTATCTGATTTACTCTGGGGAAATTGTAAGCCGGGTTGGAAGTATTCGGCTGGTGGCCTATGCGAGTGCATCGGCCACGTTTTTTAGTGTGCTGCAGGCGCTTGTCGTCAACCCGGTGGCTCTATGGAGCCAGCCCATGGCTGTTTATCAATTAAGTGTATTTAATGGCAGCTTCTGTACCTTTGTTCCGATGCTCTTCATTATGATTGCAGTCAATCGTGTCGGATCGGGGTTAGCCGCACAGGCCGGCGCCATTGGCCCGGTCGCTACAATTTTCCTGGGCTGGTATTTTCTTGCTGAGCGTATTTCTGTGTTACAGCTCGTAGGTATGGCAATCGTGTTGATCAGCATGGGGATACTGCTTACTGTTAACCGCAGTCAGCGCGTCGAGGTTTAAGGATTTAATTTCTTGACCTCGGTGAGGTAATACTTTGTCCCCTCAAGTGATGCTTGAAATTCGATTGTGTCTTGCACGGCCAAACCCTGAAGCAGCACTGGATCTTTTACATAGAACACCATTGTCATGGGCGGCATATCAAGTGCTTTGATTTCACCGTGTTTAATCGTGAGTCGCAGGTTCTGAGCATCAATACGCCGGATCTCGCCATTGGCCCACTGCGCCTGCGCAGCAGATGCGAGCACTACAAGTAAAACTCCCGCAGATGCCTTTACACAGGCCCTCAGATAGGCCCTCAGATACCCAAGGAGATATCCGCTTAGAGACCCCCTCATATTGAGCCCTTTCATGGGCTCACCCTAATCTTTCCGACCATCCCCGCCTGATAGTGCCCGGGAATCAAGCAGGCAAAATCAAACTCACCCTCTCGATTAAATAACCAAACGAGGTCAGCGGTTTTCCCTGGGCTTACGTGGGCCATATAGGGCTCATCGTGTTCCATGTTGGGGTGTTTCTTCATCATCTCTGCATGTGCATCAAGCTCGGATTTGGTGCCTATGACCATCTCATGCATTACCGCCCCGCGGTTTGCAACCTGAAATCGGATCGTGTCACCTTTTTTGACACGGATCAGGTTTGGGGTAAATCGCATATTGTCGGTCATCACAATTTTAATGGTGCTGCGAACCTGATCAACGTCGCCCGCAATTCCCCAGGGCGTCTGCTCTTTCTTGACCGCAGCGTGGTGCTGCCCATGTGGGGTACCAGGCCCGTGCGCGAGGGAATTAGATAACGGCGAGAGCCCGACGGTTAGCGTTAGACTAAGCAAAATAGATCTGAATTTCATAAGAGTTCCTTCCTAGTGTTGGTGCCCTGAGGGTTTAACGGGCCCCGGTTTTCTGATCTGTACTTCCAATTCTTTTGCCGAGACCCGAGGCATTGCGCTTGCGCCTGCGGCGTTTGATCGGGTTGCTGGGGGAAGTGGTTCGCCCGTCCATTCATAGGCCACCGTACCCTTGGGGTGCTGGTACCAGCCGGGGTCTTTCGTGTCCCCAGGCTTTTGATCTTTTCGCACCTTGAGAACGCTAAACATACCGCCCATCTCAACTGAACCAAAGGGCCCCTCGCCAGTCATCATGGGAATGGTGTTCTCCGGCAGTGGCATTTCCATCTCCGCCATGTCTGCCATTCCACGTTCACCCATGACCATGTAATCCGGAATCAACTTGCTGATGCGTTTCGCAAGCCCACGATGATCAACGCCAATCAGTGTTGGAACATCGTGTCCCATTGCGTTCATGGTGTGATGTGACTTATGGCAGTGAAATGCCCAATCGCCTTCTTCACTCGCAATGAATTCCAGTTGCCGCATCTGGCCCACGGCGATGTCCTGCGTAACCTCATATCGACGCGTGCTCTTTGGTGTGGGCCCGCCATCTGTTCCCGTGACGAGAAATTCATGGCCATGGAGGTGAATCGGGTGGTTAGTCATGGTGAGATTACCAATACGAATTCTGACCTTATCGTTTAGGCGAACGTTAAGTGAATCAATACCCGGAAAGACTCGGCTGTTCCAAGACCAGATATTAAAATCCAGCATGGTCATGATCTTCGGTGTATAGCTTCCAGGATCAATGTCGTACGCATTGAGCAAGAAGCAGAAATCTCGGTCAACGGACTCGATTAAGGGGTGTTGCCCTTTGGGGTGTGTTACCCAAAAGCCCATCATGCCCATTGCCATCTGAGTCATCTCGTCGGCGTGAGGGTGGTACATAAATGTGCCTGGCCGCCTCGCCGTAAACTCGTAGACAAATGTTTTGCCAGGCGAGATTCCTGGCTGGTTTAGTCCGGTTACGCCATCCATGCCGTTTGGAAGGCGTTGTCCGTGCCAGTGGATCGAGGTGTGCTCAGGTAAACGGTTCGTCACAAATATGCGAACTCTGTCACCTTCCACAACCTCAATCGTAGGGCCAGGCGACTGGCCGTTATAGCCCCATAGGTGGGCCTTAAACCCCGGGGCCATCTCTCGGATAACTGGCTCGGCAACAAGATGAAACTCTTTGACGCCGTTATTCATCCGCCAGGGAAGCGACCATCCGTTGAGTGTTACGACCGGGTTATAGGGCCGGCCAGTATTGGGCATGTAGGGCGGCTGTGTCTGTGGACTCGTCTGAATGACAGGCTCCGGAAGCCGTGCAAGCGAGGCCCGCGTGACTGCCGCAGCACCGAGTGTTACACCCACTGCAGCTGCACCGCTGAGAAATTTTCTGCGATTTACTGTGTCCATAAATCTCTCCTGAATAGGGCGGCATGCTCTTTAAGTAAGGCAAGTTGATAGGTGAAGATAGCCTGAGCCTTCCAGAATCGCTCATTGGCATTAAGACTCGCTTCGACAGACTCCACCTGGGATTTCGCGTCGGTGAGCAATTCGAAAATTCCAATGATCATCCCGTTATAGCGCAGCAGGTTCTCTTCAGAGATCTGTTTTCTGACTGGGAGGATCTCTTGGCTGTACTGACGCGCGATTGCGTGGGCCTGCTGGTATGCCGAAAATGCGCGGGTGGCCTCTGAGAGAGTACGAATTGCCAATGGCGATCGGTCTGACATGCTGTTATCGGTCGCCTTGCGGTCTAAAAGACGCTGCTCAAGCGGGCTTAGTGACACTGGTGATTGCGGAAGTGTTGGAAGCCGTCGGGGCAGACTAAACTGGGTGAGATCACCAGAGAGTGCGAGGTGGGTAATGAGCGCCTCTCGGCGTTCTGAGAGTTCAAACTGGGCTTGAACGACCCGGTTCTGCGCATTCGCAAAGGAGAGTTTCTCCTCAAGCGTATGAAGTGCGTTGAGATTGCCAACCTTACGCATACGGGCTGCAAGCTCTGCTGCGAGGGAGGCCGCCTCACTGACTTGTTCTCGGTACGCTAGACGTTCACCTGCAGCGACGGCTGCATGATAGAGCTCCTCAGTCTGAGCGGAAATTCTCGCGTAGGCGGTAAGCGCCTCGCGCTGGTGTCCGCTGAGCTGTAGATAGGGTATTGCTTTGTCTCTAATTGTGGATAGGGTCTGCACAAGGCTGGGCTCGCGATTGAGCGCTATCTCAATAGCGCCAGCAAGCGAGAGCATTTTTTCTGCGCTTACATGGCCTGTCTGAGCAGCCTGACTTTTCGCTTGACTTCCAGCTTGGCTCTCGCGCGCATAGGCCTTCCATCCACCTGCCTCATGCACCTGCTCGTTAGCCCGCAGCCAGTCCCCCGCCTGTGGCCCCTGCTGGGCCTGAGCAGTAGGGCTAACTGCAGCAATTGACAGTAATACTGTGATGGCGACCTGCAAGATCGCGTTATGCGAGCCTTGTTGATCGATATGAATACGTTTTATAACTTGACTAGAAATCATCAGACGCTCCGGATTTTTTTGATAACCCAGCAGCCAATGCGAGAAGGAGTAAAAACTCCTTCTCTAGGCCTTGGGTAGTGACAGAACTACCGCAATGTGCGCTAGCTTATCGGGGAGGTCGAAGAAGGCCTTCCGGAGTAAATCCGGTGTAATGGCTAAGTGCTAAGGTCCCTGGTGAGACTCTTTGAACCTTGGCGATGATGACTTGGGTTGTAATGGGAATCACTGCCGACATTACACAGCATCCTGCGCAGACTGCGCAGGTCGAGACATCGGGTAACGAGGCGAGCGAAGGCTTGGGTTGGTGGTGGTCTTCTTGGGTCTGTTCGGCCGCGGCCTGATCGTGATGTTGGTGCTGCTGGTGCGGGTGCGGGTGGTGCCCCTCAGTCTGTGACGGACCCTGCGAAGCACCACGGGCGTGACCATGACACTCCATCGTGGTCGCGGCCAGCCCTTGAAGGGGCAGGCTAACCAGAAGCATGAGCGCGAGAATGCGCCGCCCCTGGCTTGCGAGTCGATGGAGATTAGAGACCATTGTCATAGTCTATCTGAGCGCTGACGCGGCCAAGAGTTCCCTTAGTGCCTATGCGGCCATGAGCTCCCGTAATACATAGGGCAGGATGCCGCCGTGTCGGTAGTAATCCACCTCGATTGGGGTATCGATTCGGCAGAGCACCGAGAGGTTTTGCTTACTGCCATCCTTACGGGTGATCACGAGGGTGAGGTCTTGCTGGGGGGTTAGCTGATCTGGAATTGCCACATCAAAGACCTCTGAGCCATCAAGCTTGAGGCTCTGTGCGCTGTCGCTGCCCTTAAACTGCAGTGGCAAGACCCCCATACCGACAAGATTAGAGCGGTGGATGCGCTCATAGCTCTTGGCAACAACAACCCGCACCCCTAGCAATTGGGTTCCTTTGGCGGCCCAATCCCGGGAGGACCCGCTGCCGTATTCTTCGCCACCGATAACAACCGTGGGGACGTTTGCTTTCTGATAGGCCATGGCGGCGTCATAGATAAACATCTTCTGGCCGCTGGGCTGGAACATGGTGACACCACCTTCCTCGCGCGAGCCATCGGCGTTTAAGGGGATCATCAGATTCTTAATTCTGACGTTTGCAAAAGTGCCCCGCATCATAATTTCATGATTGCCCCTGCGTGATCCGTAGCTATTGAAGTCCGCCCTCGAGACGCCGTGATCGGTTAGAAATTTCCCACCAGGCGATGCCTCTTTAATTGAGCCGGCAGGCGAGATGTGATCCGTTGTGATCGAATCTCCCAAGATTGCAAGAAGCCTTGCCCCTGAAATTGATCCCGTCGCCTTCGGTGTCATTGAGAACCCATCGAAGAAGGGGGGCTTGGCGATATAGGTTGACTTTGGCCAGTCATAGACCTGACCCGTAGTGCCCTTGATGTTGTTCCAGAGGTGGTGGTCTTTAGTGAGGTCGCCATAAAGCGTGCGGAAGGTCTGCGGATCCTTGGCAAATCCCATAACGGCCGTGATCTCCTGACTCGATGGCCATATGTCTTTCAGATAAACCGGGCCATTCGTGCCCTGACCCAACGGCTCTGTCGTGAGGTCTTTCATAACGTTTCCTGCAATGGCGTAGGCCACCACGAGAGGAGGAGACGCTAAGAAATTCGCACGAAGATTCGGATGAATTCGGGCCTCAAAGTTTCGATTGCCGGATAAGACTGCGGCGCAGACAAGATTCTCTTTTAAGATACTTTCATTGAACTCGGGTCGCAAGTCACCGGCATTGCCGATGCAGGTCGTACAGCCATAGGCGGCAACAGCAAACCCTAGCTTCTCGAGATAGGGTAATAGCCCCGCCTTCGTGAGGTAATCGGTTACCACGCGGCTGCCCGGGGCAAGCGAGGTCTTGATGTGACTCTGAACCGTGAGGCCCTTCTCAACGGCCTTCTTCGCCAAAATACCGGCGGCTAACAAGACGCCTGGATTCGATGTGTTCGTGCATGAGGTAATCGCCGCGATCAAAATATCACCGTTACCAATTTCGGCACTTCCAGATTTCACCCGCTTGTGTAAATCGGCTGCTGACTGTGCAAAGCCATTCTCGGCGACCGGTTTACTAAATAGCTCCGCAAACGACTTCTTCATATCGGTGAGCTCAATGCGATCCTGCGGCCGCTTGGGGCCTGCAAGTGAGGGCTTGATCGTTGAGAGATCGAGCGAGACGGACTTGGTGTAATCGATCTGGCCTGCCTTTGGCGTACCAAAGAGTTCCTGCGCTTTAAAGTAGCCCTCGAAGGCTTCGACTTCATCTTGGGTGCGGCCCGTTGCGCGCATGAAATCCACGGTGACATCGTCGACTGGAAAAAAGCCCATGGTTGCGCCGTATTCCGGTGCCATATTGGCAATCGTTGCGCGATCCGGTAGCGACAGTGAAGCGGTGCCTTCACCATAGAACTCAACGAACTTACCGACAACTTTTTCTTTACGAAGCATCTCCGTGATCGTGAGAACTAGGTCGGTTGCAGTACAGCCCTCGGGAAGCTTGCCGGTAAGGTTCACGCCAACAACGTCTGGTGTTAAGAAATAAACCGGTTGGCCCAGCATGCCCGCTTCGGCTTCAATGCCGCCAACTCCCCAGCCCACGACGCCGATGCCGTTAATCATGGTGGTATGACTATCGGTACCGACGACGCTATCGGGATAGGCGATACCGCCTTTGTTGTGAACGCCACGGGCGAGATACTCTAGATTGACCTGGTGCACGATGCCGATGCCGGGAGGAACAACCTTAAAGGTATCGAAGGCCTGCATACCCCACTTCATGAACTGATAACGCTCTTCGTTTCGTTGAAATTCAAGCTTCATGTTCAGATCAAGGGCCTCTTTTGAGCCGAAATGATCAATCATGACGGAGTGGTCGACCACCAGATCAACGGGGACCAAGGGCTCGATCTTCTTAGGATCTTTGCCCATGTCTTTCGCAATGTTGCGCATAGCGGCAAGATCAGCAAGCAGGGGCACGCCGGTAAAATCCTGCAGCACAACCCGTGCAACAACAAAGGGAATCTCGTTAACACGCTGTGCGGTTGGCCCCCAGTTAGCGAGCTCTTTAATGTGGTGCTCGCTTACTTTTTTGCCATCACAGTTGCGCAGCACTGACTCGAGCACAATTCGTATCGATACGGGAAGGCGTGAGACCTTGGCAAGGCCTGCTTTTTCAAGTGCGGGGAGGCTGTAAAACTTTAGGGATTTACCTGATGCGGTTTTAAATTCCTGAAGACTGTTGTGTAGGTTATGCGGCATATTGAAGGCTCCCTGTTGAAAAAAGTTCTTTTGAGTTATCGGATTCTAAAAAAAAGCATGCTGGGCTGCAGGCGGAATAGGGCGGCCAGCCTGTTGGGCGCGCTTAAGTATCGTCCAAAAATATCGGTAGCTGGCGCGATCGTGCAATAACCCTTGATCGGCAATGGGCCCCCAGGCAGACTCCTGCGCTGCCAGGAGAATGCGGCTTGCATCGGCAATCTCTTGCTCGGTGGGTGCGAAGGCCCGAAGAATCTGCTGGATTTGATTGGGATGGATACTCCACATCCGGAGAAATCCAAATTCGAGACGGGCTCGGCTTGCGTCGTCAAAGGCCTGATGATCTGAGGCGTAATCGGTGGTTGGATTGTGTGTTGGAATCTTCCCGTGGGCGTGGCAGGCGGCACTAATTTCAACCTTTGCCCGGCGCAGTAACGGGTGATCAAACTGACCCGGGCTCTGCATCGCCTTGGCTGGGATCGCACCACGGTGACTGCTGGTGAAATCCATCTGTCCAAAGGACAAAAACTCGACCTGCGGGTGGGCCGCAATCGCGGCGACATCCTGCAGGCCCCGCTCATCTTCAAACATGATTTGAAGTGGGATTGGGCTATCAACCCCATCTGCGCTTGCCGCGCCATTAATAGTCGCTACTGCCTCGTGGAATTGAGCAAGATGGGCAATCTTAGGAACGGTAATGAAGGCGAGCCCCGCAGGTCGCGCCGCAAGGAGTGTCTCGACATCGTTACGAAAAGCGGGGTGGTCAACGGGATGCACACGACAGCCAACCCGCCATTGTGTTTTTCTGGGCTCAGCAAGAATTGAGGCGAGTCGTTTTGCGTTGTCGGCCTCTGCGCCCGAGGAGGCTCCATCTTCTAAATCGGCTGTGACATCAAAAGTGCCATTGAGCCGGTCTTGCAGTTCAAGGGCTTTTCGGAGTTTCTTTTCGTCTCCTGCAAAATGCTCACACGCGGGAATTGGGGCCGGGGGCTGAGCGGCCATAGCGCCCCCTGTTGCCTCTTGGTGTAAGACGGCATCAGGATGGAGCATTGGCATCACGGGCGATTTTCTAAATTAACCGAGAAGGTGCTTCACACCATCACGCTCTTCGAGTAGCTCGTTGAGTGTGTGGGTCATGCGCTCACGAGAAAAAGCGTCAATCTCAAGGCCCTTCACCATCTGGTATTCGCCGTTTGTGCAGATGACTGGGTAGCCGTAAATGATCTCTTCTGGGATATCGTAAGAACCATCAGAGGCGATGCCCATGGTGACCCACTTACCGTTTGAGCCAAGTACCCAGTCGCGGACATGGTCAATCGCCGCGTTGGCCGCCGAGGCCGCAGACGACAGGCCCCGCGCATCGATAATGGCCGCGCCCCGCTTGCCAACCGTTGGCAGGAACACGTCTTTATTCCAGGCATCGTCGTTGATCAGTGCCTTGACGCTCTGGCCGCCGATCGTTGCGAAACGGTAGTCAGGGTACATAGTCGGGCTATGGTTGCCCCAGACCACCAATTTCTCAATCTCGCCCACGGGCTTTCCGGATTTTGCAGCGAGTTGGGACAGGGCGCGGTTGTGATCGAGCCTCAGCATAGCCGTAAAGTTCTTCTTTGGCAGATCTGGGGCCGACTTCATGGCGATATACGCATTCGTATTGGCGGGGTTTCCTACCACCAAGACCTTGACGGTTCTCTTGGCTACGGCATTCAGGGCGCGGCCCTGGGCGGTAAAGATCTGGGCATTGGCCGAGAGCAGGTCCTTGCGCTCCATTCCTGGGCCGCGTGGGCGGGCGCCAACCAGCAGGCCAATGTCGATATCTTTAAATGCGGTCATTGGATCGCTGTGGGCGGTCATGCCGGCCAGGAGAGGGAAGGCGCAGTCGTCTAGCTCCATCATCACGCCTTTGAGGGCTTTCTGAGCTTTTTCGTCAGGAATCTCAAGCAGTTGAAGGATTACAGGCTGGTCTTTGCCGAGCAAGTCGCCGTTGGCGATCCGAAAAAGAAGGCTGTAACCGATTTGGCCGGCCGCACCGGTCACCGCAACACGCATGGGGGACTTAGAAAGACTCACAAAAGCTCCTTGGAGAGAATAAAGAAATTCATGGGAAAGAACAGCGAGAGTTTAGGGTTCACCCTAGTCGGTGTCAAAAAGGGCTCTTATAATTGCGCAAAGCAAAAAAGGCGCGCCAGGGGGCAGAGTTCCCAAGCCGTCGACAGTCAAGCATCAATACTCAGGGAGAGTCAATGAGCGAACTGGCAAAGAAGTCTCGTCCGCAGTTTCGTAATATCAGTATCACCCAGTTGATGAATTATCGCCTGCCGGCCGCAGGCCTAATGTCGATCCTTCATCGCATCAGCGGCGCCGGGATGTTCCTGACCCTACCTTTCATGATCTGGATCTTTGATCTTAGCCTCACCTCGGAATTGAGTTACGCGCAGCTCATGGAAGTCATTAGCTCCCCACTTGTAAAAATCATCCTCTGTGGATTGTCGTGGGCCTTTCTTCACCACCTGCTGGCAGGTATCCGTCACCTTGTGAGTGACCTTCATATCGGATTGTCAAAGGAATCGACTGGCCGTTGGGGTTCGGGGGTAATGCTCTCGGCTTTGGCCTTATCGGTGGTGGCCTGGTTAAAAATCTTTGGGGTGTTTTAAGTCATGAGCGCACAAAATAATATTGGCCCAAAAAGGGTCGTCGTCGGCGCCCACTATGGTTTACGGGATTGGCTTGCGCAACGGGTAACCGCGATTGTGATTGCGCTCTACGCCATAGTCTTGTTTGTCTCTGCGATGCTGGTTAGTGAGCCCGGCTATGGCGGCTGGGCGGCCCTCTTTGCCGCAACCTGGATGAAGGTCTTTACGCTTTTGGCCCTGATTGCCTTTGTCTACCATGCCTGGGTTGGGGTTCGCGACATCTGGATGGACTATGTCAAGCCGGTAGGCGTTCGGCTTGGGTTACAAATTCTTACCATTCTCTGGCTTATCGGCTGCGGAGTCTGGGCGATTGAAATTCTCTGGAGGGTGTAACTGTGGCGCAACCGCTGTCCAATCTAACCAGCAGTCTGCCGCGTCGTAAATTCGATGCGGTGATCATCGGTGCCGGCGGTGCTGGCATGCGCTGTTCTTTACAACTTGCCGAATCGGGAATGAATGTAGCCGTGCTATCGAAGGTCTTCCCAACACGCTCCCACACGGTGGCGGCCCAGGGCGGGATTGGCGCCTCGTTGGGCAATATGAGCGACGACAATTGGTATTGGCATATGTTCGATACGGTAAAGGGCTCGGACTATCTTGGTGACCAAGATGCCATTGAGTTTATGTGCCGTGAGGCACCCAAGGTGGTCTATGAGCTTGAGCACTTTGGAATGCCTTTTGATCGCAATCCCGACGGAACCATTTATCAGCGCCCCTTCGGTGGACACACGGCGAATATGGGTGAAAAGCCCGTCCAGCGGGCCTGTGCTGCAGCCGACCGAACCGGTCACGCCTTACTGCATACCTTGTACCAGCGCAATGTTCGTGCGCGCACGCAATTTTTTGTTGAATGGATGGCGCTCGACATCATTCGTGATGTGGATGGCGATGTCGTTGGCGTTGTAGCACTCGAGATGGAAACAGGTGAGGTGATGGTGCTTGAAGCAAAGGTGACAATCTTTGCAACAGGCGGCGCAGGCCGAATCTGGGCGGCGTCGACCAATGCGTTCATCAATACCGGCGATGGTATGGGGATGGCTGCTCGCGCAGGAATTCCGCTGGAAGATATGGAATTCTGGCAGTTCCATCCTACTGGTGTCGCGGGTGCGGGCGTGCTGATCACCGAAGGCGTGCGAGGTGAGGGCGGCATTCTGTTGAACTGCAATGGTGAGCGTTTTATGGAGCGCTACGCGCCCACGCTTAAAGACCTTGCGCCCCGGGATTTCATCTCGCGTTCGATGGATCAAGAAATCAAAGAAGGCCGGGGTTGTGGCCCCAATAAAGACCATGTCCTGCTGAAGCTAGACCATCTCGGCGCCGATAAGATTCTCAAGAAGCTTCCCTCGATCCGGGAGATTGCGCTTAAATTTGCAAACGTTGACCCAATCAAAGAGCCGATTCCCGTTGTTCCCACGATCCATTATCAGATGGGAGGCATCCCGACCAATGTCTATGGTCAGGTGGTGGTGCCGAAAAACGGAAATCCAAACTCGATTGTGAACGGTCTTTACGCGATCGGCGAGTGCGCCTGCGTGTCGGTCCACGGGGCCAATCGCCTAGGAACAAACTCGCTACTTGATCTTGTTGTGTTCGGGCGGGCCGCTGGCAATCATATCGTTGGTCAGAATTTCAAGGCCCAATCCCATAAATCGTT
>Ga0208787_1000243_pt1 | contig 27633 bp, 19 predicted proteins | sample Wag4_2014_7_11_FD_187362 | JGI IMG/M metagenome (GOLD analysis project Ga0208787, IMG submission 187362) | Fresh water microbial communities from Ohio, USA - Utica-2 Time Series HT 2014_7_11 (SPAdes) (version 2) | ecosystem: Environmental > Aquatic > Freshwater > Water tank | place: USA: Ohio...
ACCTTTTCACATCAGATGGTAAGGTTATTTTTTTTAGAACAAATTTACCGAGGGTTTACTATATTGAATAACGAACCTTATCACAACGCCTAAATCTTGTAAGAAAACATGGAAAATCTAAGTCTGACCCTTTTACTGGTAATCATCATTGGTTTTATTTCCTGGCAAGGTTTTAATAAAGATCAGGTAAAGGCAAGGTTGCTATTTCACCCTTATGCCATAAAATATAATGGTGAATGGGTGCGATTTATCACCCATGCTTTCATTCATGCCGATTGGAATCATCTCTTAATTAATTTATTTGTTTTATATCAATTTGGCGAAGTGGCCGAAAGGTTTTTTAGCTATCTTTTTGGTGCCGAATATGCTTCCCTGGTATTTGTTTTATTTTTCCTTGGCGCGGTGATTTTTTCCAGCATTCCTGATTATTTCAAGCACCAGGATAACCCATCTTATGGATCCTTGGGTGCGAGTGGCGCTACTTCAGCCTTAGTTTTTGTTTATATAGTCCAAGATCCATGGAATTGGTTTCTTTTTCCACCCCTCCCCGCTTTATTTTTAGGCATTGTTTATTTGTATTATTCTTCCTACATGGACAAAAGGGGGGGCGATAATATAGGACATAATGCGCATTTTTGGGGAGCTACCTTTGGCTTAGCTTTTGCCTTTATTTCTGCCAGTATCTTGAAACCCGAGTTTATTCAGTACTTCATAGGCAAACTGATGGAAGGACCTAGCTGGCCTACTTTTTTACAGTAATTTAATATTAACCTTATGTTTTTTATTCTATCCAAGATTTTTGCCTTCTGCATTAAACCTATCGTTTGGATTATAGCTTGCTTTTTACTTTCATTCTTCTTGAAAAATAAAAAACGCAAGCAATCTTTTTTCATATCAGGGTTAGTCTTACTCATCCTGTTAACCAATGATGCTGTATTTCAAGGAATTGTTCATTGGTGGGAACCAGAACCAGTCGCCATAAAAGATTTGGAAAAAAAATATGATTTTATCATTTTACTTGGTGGATATAGTGATTTCCAAACGGCCATGGGAAAATCGGAATTTCAACTGGGACTAAAAGGGGGTAATCGACTTATTACTGCATTGAATTTGTTTAAGAAAGGCATTGGCACTAAAATTATACTTACTGGTGGTTCAGGCAAATTACTGGGCGACAAATATGGGGAAGCAGAATATGTTGCTCCCTTTTTAAAAACCTTAGGTCTTCCAGATAGTGCCTTCATAATAGAGAATAAATCCAGAAACACCTGGGAAAATGCTGTTTTTTCAAAACAAATAGTAGATTCTCTTCAAAAAAATGCGTCTTGCCTATTGGTTACCAGTGCTTTACACATGCCAAGGTCCAAAGCTTGTTATGATAAGGCAGGATTACCTACCACTATTTATCCAACTGATTATTATTCTCAACATTCAGATAATTTATTTAAATTATTTTTTGAGCCCTCTTCTTCAAAATTATATGCCTGGGAAGCGCTCCTTCATGAATGGATTGGAGTCATAACTTATACAATCAAAGGCTATAATTGATATTATGACAGATTGGAAAACCATTTCTAAAAAAGAAGTATATAACAATGCCTGGATTGAGGTAAGTCATCACGAAGTAATCAATCCATCAGGAAACGAAGGAATATATGGTGTAGTGCATTTTCATAATAAGGCTATTGGAATACTGGCGGTAGATGAAGATTTAAACATCGTTTTAGTAGGTCAAGACCGCTACCCTTTAAATGCCTATTGCTGGGAAATTCCTGAAGGGGGCTGTCCCATTGGTGAAGATAATCTTTCCACGGCCAAGCGTGAATTGAAAGAAGAAACGGGCCTTGAAGCTAATGATTGGTTGCCTCTATGTACCTTTCATTTATCGAACTCCGTTACTGACGAAGTGGGGCAGTTATTTTTAGCAAGACAACTCACAGCTGGCGAATCAAATCCGGAGGAAACAGAAAATTTAAGTGTCAAAAAAATAACCCTGGAGGAGGCTTTAAACCAAATTGAAGCTGGTGAAATTACAGATGCCATAACTATCATTGGCGTTTACAAACTGGCACTAATGAAAGCAAAAGGAGAAATTTAACCTGCTAAAACAATAGTTGTCAATATTTTATTATACCGCTAGTTCCTGATCGTCATAAATTCGCCCATTTACGCATCGAATAATTCTTGCTGGAAAAGTTTCCAGAATCCTGTAATCATGGGTAGCAAACAAAACGGCGGTATTATTTTTTTTGGAAATCTCTCTCAACAACATGAGAATATCATCTGAAGTGTCAGGGTCCAAATTTCCCGTTGGCTCGTCAGCTAAAATAATTTCCGGACTATTTACCAGCGCGCGGGCAATGACGACCCTTTGTTGTTCCCCTCCAGAAAGTTGGTGCGGCATTGATTTTAACATACCAGACAAACCAACCTGCTCCAAAACGGTATTTATCCGATGTGTTCTCTGCACCTTATCACTCCAGCCTGTCGCTTGTAGAACAAAATCAAGATTTTCTTCTACATTTCTATCTGTGAGAAGATTAAAATCTTGAAAAACTATACCTAATTTTTTTCTCAGGGATGGAATTGTTTTTCTGTTTAATTTAGTAAGATCGAAACCTGCCACCTCGCCAATACCCTTTTTAAGGGGTAAAGCTGCATATAAGACCTTCAATAAACTAGATTTTCCACTGCCCGTTTTACCAATGAGATAAGTAAACTCACCGGCATGTATTCTTACATTAACTTGTTGCAAAATCAATTTATCTTCCTGAAAAATAGAAGCATCTTGCATGCGAACAATTTGTTGAGACATAATTATTATTTTAAGTTAACAAATTTACTATTTATATTGTAGTATTAGGTTGAAAATGCTGCCATGAAAAATGCCCACCTCAATATTTTATTTTTTTTAGTTCTATTATTCCCTGGTTTTTTAATCTCTCAATCTGATGAGCATCGAATAGACTCTTTACTCCAAACCCTAAGAACAAATGAAGCGGCATTAAGAATATTTTTTAGTGCCATGCCCAAAGGGGGTGATTTACATCATCATTATTCTGGTTCCATTTATGCTGAAAAATACATTGACATAGCAAAATCGGCTAATGCCTGGATAAACGCGGTGACTTTAGAAATAAAGTTTGATTCATCGGGTATTTTAATGAATAAGGAATGGAAAAAATTTCTGACGCTGGAAAAAGAATTAGGGGAATATAATTTTCAACAAATATTACTGAAACATTTTTCCTCAAAAGATTATTCGCGATCAGACGGAATTACCTCTTATGATGATTTTTTTGAAACATTTGATCGGTTTGGTCCATCTAAAAACAAAATAACGGATGGTTCGGGATTATTATGGCTTAAACAAAATGCTATCCAACAGAAAGTTTCATATATCGAAACTATGCTGGAAACCATACCTTGCGGTAAATTAACTGCGGATTTTAATCATTTAAATGATTCATTACTAACCTATCAAGCTTCTAATGACACAACAAAATTATTTAATTTATTTAATACATTAAAAAATAGCTTATTAAACAAAGACAATAAATTTTGCCTGGAGAATTATCTAAAGGAACTTGAAAAAGAGCATATCCGATTACAAATCGACGATTCATTATTTACGCTTCGCTACCAAACTTACGTATTAAGAATATTACCTCCCATTCAGGTATTGTCACAAATGATAATATCGTTTGAAGCAGCAAAAGCAGATACTTTACTGGTTGGCATAAACATGGTAGCACCTGAACATCATCCGATGGCCCTTCGGGATTATCGATTACACATGAGAATGTTTCAATATTGCGCTAGAACATGGCCTAAGGTTTCTATAAGTTTGCATGCTGGCGAATTGTCAGAGGGACTGGTTTCACCTGAAAACCTGCATTTTCATATACAAGAAGCCGTTGATATTGCAGGTGCAAAGAGAATCGGTCATGGAACGGCTCTGGCCTTTGAGCAAGATGCATTATCACTTATTGAAAGAATGAAGGCTAAAAAAACAGTAATCGAAATTAACTACCATAGTAACCGCTTCATACTAGGATCCACGCACAAGAACCATCCCCTTTATTTATATCACAAAGCAAACATCCCCATGGTTATCTGCACTGACGATGCGGGCGTATTACGGACTGACCACAATGGAGAGTTTATACAAATTGCTCTTGATTTTCCTGAATTAACCTACACAGATTTCAAGGAATTCGCCTTTAATTCGATAAACCATAGCTTTATTAAAGGGGTTGAAGTAAGGAAAAAACTTTTAGAAAAACTCCAAAGAGACTTTACCCATTTTGAGAACGATTTTTTACATCGGTACCAAAATATTTTTGAAAAATAAGCTTTTATTTTCGTCTAAATTCCCATGGTGCCACTGGATATGGATCTCTCCAAAGTCCGACTTTCATCGATTTAGCTGAAGCCTGCGCTTTTTTCAATACCGCACTTTTTGAATACTTTTCGTATTGCCAGGCCATGCCATTTTTTACCATTTCCAGATTGACATTCGTACCATTTCGCAAATAAATAAAGCCCAAGGTACGACCGTATCGGTCTGTACCCAATTTTTCCAGCTTAACTTCTTTTCCAAAAATAAGGTCAGAAAGGAAAGTACGAGAAACTGTTCCAAAAGCTTGCTTCCTTTCAGGCGCATCGATTTCAGATAAACGGACTGTTATTTCTTCTTTTGCTGCTGTTAATAAAACGACAGTATCTCCGTCCTTGACACCAACAACTCGCAAAAATTCATTACTTTGTGAAGAGAACCAACTTTGTGTTAAAAAGGCAAAAAACAAAATAAGTGAAACAAATAAGTACTTCGTTTTTGAATTAATTAGACTAAATTTCATCATTTTTGAATAATAATTTATTAAAATGAAAATTATAAATAATAAGGTAAAATTAAAGGTATTTTTAATCACCTGCACATTTTTATGCGTCGTTTTTAATGTTATTTCTCAGGATAGACTTTATTCAAATTTTTTGGGAAATGAAGCTGCCTTCAATCCTTCCCTTTCTGGCTTCCGAGGAGCATTTTCTTTGTCAGGTCGATTTGTATCTCAGTGGCAATCGCCACAGCTAAATGCTTACAGAACAGGGTTGTTCAAAATGGAAGAAAGTCTCCCCTGCTCTATTTTTGATTATGATGTACATGCAGAATACAATGAAGAGGGTTCAGGTATTTATAAAACCATGCGTTTGGGCGGAAATATTGCGGGAACTGCTCCATTTGAAACTGGAAAAAGTACCGTTCATAATATACGCTTTGGTATAGGTCTCGCCTGGCAGTTTAATGCTATAAACTTTAATCAATTGGTTTTTTCTGATCAACTTGACCCCAAATATGGCGCATTTGATGCTTTTGGAAACTTGAACCAAAGCTCTTTTATTGCCCCATTAAATAATAGAACTAAATGGTTTTTTACCCCGGCCGTAGGTTTCAGCCATCGTATTTTATTCAATAGTGAAAATAAAAAATCATCTACCGTTTTATGGGGATTAGCCATGCATCATTTAATTGGACTGAGCAATGATAAAAACTGGGGGCAAGCAGAATCCATTCTTCAGTTGGAAACTTCACTGCCCTATCGGCTTCATGGATTTGTCCAATTTGAATTTATCCCTTATTATCATTTGGGTCAATTTGTCAGTGTAAAACCACACCTGTCGTTCGAAATGCAGAGTGATCTTCACTATTGGAATGTAGGCTCTCATTTTTCGTTAAACAGACATTTTTCTATTGGTACTTTCGTACAACAAATTTATAATTTTGAACAAAATAATGATACACAGTGGATTTCCTTACAATTAGGATTTGGTCACAACGTACTTAAGGACAAAAAAATAGATTTGGGGTTCACCTATAATATACCTCTCACTGGTCTCAGAAATAATATTGGACCCTTTCTTGAGGCTAACCTGGCTTTTCACTTCAGCAAAAGTCCCGGTTGTGGTATTCTGGGCAAAGACAATGCCATGGCTTATCCCGGTGTTCAATGTCCCAGTTCATCTTTTAGTCGGGGGCGACGGAAATTATATGAAAATATATGGTAAATATGAAATCATCGAAATACTTTAAATATTTACTTATATATATTATAATAAATTTTAATATATTAAGTATAAATGCACAAACTAATCTCTGTAATGACAATGATTGTGGAGATGTATTTGCTACCTATAGTCCGATTGGTTCCAATGTGTTTTGTGAAGGGGCAACGGTCATTTTACAAAATAGAAGTTCTACTAAAGATTTTGAAGTTTTCTATATTGATTGGGGCGATGGAAAAAAAGATACCGTTCGAAATTATGACGACATAAAGCACGTTTACACTTACTCGTCCCCATTTAAACGTTGTGAATCAAACGCTAAATTCAACCAAATCATCAGCTATATTGGTGAGAAAAAATGTGGTACCAAAAAGAGTTGCAATACAGCAACCACCGTTGTTAGTGTCAAATTAAATCCTGAAGCAAATATTGATATTCAAAGCGAATATTGCCTGGGGAAAACGATAAATTTCAAAGAAAATGGTTGCCATGGAGAAACCTTTTTATGGGAATTTGGAGACGGAAAAACGAGTACGGATAGGAATCCTACCCATTCCTACGCAAGTACTGGCTTTTACAACGTAAAACTTACCGCTTTTAATGAATGTGGCTCAAATACGACTTCAAAAACTATCAGCGTAGTTGATTTTCCCAAGGCAGGATTTTCTGTCAATCCATCGAAGGGGCTTTGTGGACCAGGCGTTATTCAACTAAAGATGAATGATGATTTATGGGGAAGAGGAAGTTGGGAAATCGTACCAAAAGACACCTTTTCCTGGAAATTTTTAGATACAACTTATACCTTGTCTTCCAAAGATTTAAAAATCAGCGCCAGAAAAACAGGAGATTTTACAATTACTCATACCTCACAAAATGTATGTGGCGTGGATAAAAGTATTATGAAATACAAGGTTTTTATTCCGCCAAAGTATCAAATAGACACCCCAAATATTTTTTGTGAAAAAGCAGTGATTACGGAAAAAGATTTAAAATTCACCTCTGGTGGTGACATCAAATCAATATCCTGGACCTTCGAGGGTGCTGATAGAACCGTAGATTCCTCTGAAAGTTTCAAAGCGCTGACATTTACCAAATCAGGTACGGTTACCATGAAAATAGCGTCGGAAGTCTGTAGTACACTAATCCATAAGATACCCATTACCGTCATTCAAAACCCAAGCATAAACCTGAGTGAAAATCCAAATCAATTTTGTGAAGGTGGTGACACTTTGATGCTCAAAGCAAGTCCTTTAGGAGGACGTTGGAAAGGACAGGGCATCATTGATCCAATAAAGGGAACCTTTTACCCTAAGGATTTGCCAGAAAACACCTCCATCACGTTGACATACCAAATAGGAAACGGAGGCTGCAGTGCCTCTGATTCATTTAAAATAGCCATTATCGCTAGTCCTGCCATTTCGTTAGGTGTTGATTCATTTTGCTTAGGCGATGCTCCAAAATTATTACTTGGTCAACCGGGCGGAGGAGTATATTCCGGCATTGGAGTAGATCCAGTGAGTGGACTTTTTTCTCCTGTATTAAGCGGACCAGGCCGATTTAATGTTTCCTATACCTTAGATAAATTGAACGGTTGTCGCATCACAGCAAGAGAAGTCATTCTGGTAGATAAACCTCCTGTTCTGACCTTAGCAGATAGTCTTTTGTTTTGCAACAGTAACAAAGTTTCAAATTTATTGGTAGAAACAGATGTACATGTTGATTCAACAAATGGGAAATTCACCTGGACAGGAACAGGAGTCAATTCATCGGAAGGCACCTTAAATACTACATTGCTTCCGCAAAATGAAATATCAATATTACATGTTCAATATGATCGCTACGGATGCTCTGTCAGGGATAGTATTTTTGCCAAATCAACCAACACTCCCCCACTTACACTCTCAAAAGATACGATGCTTTGTATTGATGCCATGTCATTCCAACTTACCTCAAATATTCCAGGAGGCAGCTGGAAAGGAAAAGGGGTAGAAACTCAGAAAGGATTAGTAGATTTATCTGTTCCAAGTTCGGGGAAACACATTTACCAATATATTTTCAGACCTGAAACCTCTTGTTTTCAGGAGGGAAATGTTACTATTGATTTGCTAAATCCAGGTTTAACTATTTCAGCTGGGCCGCGGGTAGAAATTTGTCCCGATGCCTCTCCATTTTTACTTTCGGGAGGATTTCCTTTAGGAGGCACCTGGACTGGACCGGGATTATCAGGTACCGACAATGCTTTAGTCAAAACAGCTTTTTTACTACCTGGTGAAAATAAGTTTATTTACTGTATAAGCGATCCAAATTTTCAAGCTTGTAAAGCTTGTGCAACAAAGATCATTTTTTTAAATACTGCACCAACAGCAGATTTTACATTACCCAATAATATTTGCTTAAATACTACATTTAGCCCGCAAAATATAAATGTAGGAGGCAATGAATTTCGCTGGACAACAGAGGAAAATCAAAGCAGTGATAAGAAAAATCCAACCTTCCTTTTCAAAGAACCGGGGTTTAAAAACCTAAAATTAGAGGTAAAAAACGATAAAAACTGTCAGACAAGTAAGGTATCGACCTTTAATGTTTCAACACCAGCCAACGTAAGTATTTCTCTTTCAGACGATGAATCGTGCGCTCCTTACACCGTTTCCATAAATTCAATATCTTCAGGAGATAATTTATCCATTGCATGGATTAATGGGAAAGATACTATTTTGGGTGCCGACCCTCCAAAGTGGAAACTTGAAGGTACAAAGAAGGATACAACCTATAAAATTGAGGTCATTGCTAAAAATAGTTGCGCAGTAGTTAAAGATGTTAAGGAAATTATAATCCACCCCCTTCCAAAAGCCATTTTTGGCACTTTTCCTTTAGATGGTTGCTCCCCTTTGTCTGTAAAGATGGCCAATGTAAGTGAAGGTGGACCATTAAAATATATCTGGGATTATGGCAATGGAAATCTAAGTTATGATTCGTTAGCGGAAGAACAATTATATTATCCCGATGGCACAGATTACAAAGAATACAAAGTTACCTTAAAGACAGAAAATGCTTGTGGAAAAGATAGTTTAGAAAAAATAATTTCCGTTTACAAAAGAGATACAAAAGCATTTTTTGAACTTGAATCATTGCAAGGATGTCCCCCATTTCAACTCAAAGCCAAAAGTTTTTCTTCCACTGGCGCTACACTTAACTGGCAATTAACATCGCCTGACGGAAAAACTCTTTCAGGAAATCAAAACACTTTTAATCCAATCTTAACTGCCTCTGGTGAATATAATTTGCTTTTAGGTGCTACTAAATGTGGTACAGATACCTTGAATACAAAAATCAAGGTTTGGCCCGCGCCTGTAATTACACCTGTAAGCAAAGACAATTACTGCCTTAATGAGGCAATACCCAGCGCTTTTTCCATAAATGACCTAAGTACTATTTCCGACATTTATTGGCAACACGGAGATGGAACTACTTCTAATAATCTTAGTGTTCCCCATAAGTATATCACTTCAGGGACCTATTTGACTTCATTGACAGTTTCCTCTGCCATCAATGCTTGTAAAACTACTATAGACAAAATCATCACCATTCATCCCCTACCCGATGTTACTTTTACTCCTGATAAAATAGCTGGATGTCCACCATTAATCGTCCAATTTAAACATAAGGAAGAAACAGGTACCAATTATTTATGGCATTTTGAGGATTCACCCTCGCTGATTGAATTAAATCCAATGCATGTTTTTAATAGGAGTGGTCAGGCAAAAGTCAAACTTACAGCTACCAACAGATTTGGCTGTAAAGAAGAAGGTCTACCCATAGAAATTTCTGTTTATCCAAAGCCAACAGCCCATTTTACCCTATCAAAAGATGAAGTTTGTGAATTTGCAATGTTGGAGACAATCAGTAATAAATCCCTCGGATCCAATCAATTTGAGTGGAAATGGCAGGACAATATTTACACTGACAATGAACCTACTCTATTTGCTGACAAAGATCAAGGTGATTTTAATCTTACTTTAATCGCAAAAAATAATTTTGGTTGTAAAGACTCGCTGAGTACAAAGGTAAAAGTTAATACCCAGAGTTTTGCAGATTTTGATATTGTGTCTCCCACGATTTGCTTGGGAAATACTCCGTTGATTACTAATAAAAGTACCCATTCAAATCAGTTTCAATGGTTTTTCAACACAACATTAGTAAGCGAGCAATCAAATCCAATAATAAATACCACTCAGATTGGCGATTTTTCTATCACATTGGTCACCTCACAAAATAATAAATGCCAGGATACTTTAACGCTAACTAAAAACATTACCGTTTTCCCAACACCTGAAGCAGATTTTGAATACAGAACTCATTTTATTGAACGGACCATTGGGGAAGTACAATTCACTAATAAATCAAATTTTTCTATCCGATACTTTTGGGATTTTGGAGATGGAATTACCTCAAAAGCCTTATCTCCCATTCATGAGTATAATATAAACAGAAATATTGAAGTAAAATTAATTGCTTATGCAGACTATTTGAATGGGTTTTATTGTTCAGACACTATCACAAAATCTATTGAACCAGAGTGGATTACCACATTTCATGCACCCAACGCCTTAGTACCGTCGTCAAACAATCCAGAGATTCAAGTATTCAAGCCGGTGGGCATTGGCCTTACCGCTTATGAGATACAGATATACAGTCCCTGGGGAGAGAGAGTGTGGTATTCTAACAAATTAAACCTTGATGCACCCGAAGAAAGTTGGAACGGAAGTAAAAATAATATTGGGCCAATTCTTCCTCAGGGAGCTTATATATGGCAGGCAATTGTAACCTTTGTTAATGGAAAAAAAGAAATTTTTACTGGCTCTGTGAGTATCCTGAGATAATTTTTCAATGTCATAGAAAAAAAAATAAAAAATAAATCTTTTGTAACGGGAAAATCGTATTTTTGAGTTTAAAATAAACAGTTTAAATTACTGATTATTAATATATTAAAATGAGAACCCCCTATAAACCTTTTTTTTTGGTATTTATACTTGTTTTGAGTGTAACAATATTTAATGCGTGTGAGAGCAAAGAAAAGGTAACTTTAGCTAAAACTCCACAACAAAATGAGTTGGAAATAACGGTTCCTCCTTTTGCTATGCTTGAAATTGTTGGTTCAGAGACGGTGCCAATATCAAGATCAGCGGAGGTTGAATTAACAACTCAGGAAATCATTGAAGAAAATATTATACCCATTCAAAGTACAAATCAATTGGTATTTAAAGGAGGTGAAGCACCTATTTCTACAGGAAAAACTGGAAATGGATTTTCGATTTTAGTTTCATCATCCAGACTGGAAGTGGGTGAACCCATAACTTTTTATGTAAACACCACCTCGCCATTAACCTGGCAAATAGGAGATGGGACCACTAATACTGGAAAAAAGATATCTCATGTTTTTCAAAAACCAGGACAATATAAGATAGAAGCATATAATGCAGACAAAACGCAGCGTAACCGTATTGAAATTTTAGTGCTCTGTTCATCTGAATATGTTTTAAATAAAATAAATGTGATTCAAAAAGCAGCTTATTCAAATGATGAAAAATGGTTACTAAAGAGTATTGAAGAATTTAAAAAATTGTTTAAAACTAACGCAATGCTCATCGATTTAAATCAGGCTAGTCAAGGAAAAAGCAACAGAAAATTTGCAGATGTAGATTCGTTCATAGATTATTTTTTGGTTAGAACAGAACAAAATAAAGAAAAAGGATATACAGATTTATCGGTAATAAATGGAGTACGACAATTAGAAACTGCTGCTGAAAGTTCATTATTATCAAAGATAACCTTATATGAATAGTACCTTAATAAGACTATTTCCAATATGGATTTTAATAGTTCATATATGTTCGTTAGACTTAATGGCTCAGGATGGAATCTATAAAAACGGGAATAAATTTACCTTTGAAGCACCAAAAGCAAACATTGTTCCAATAGGTCATACCGTGGAATCATGGAGCTTGAAAAGGCAGGAAATAGAGACATCTTTGAACGAAAAGAAACTAAACTTCGGAAATTTAGCTTACGGGATGGCTCAGGAGTTACATCAGTGTTTTAGAATCATCAGTGATGATGAAAAAATTTTAAGACTTAAAGAAGCAGCTAAAAGACACGCTTTAACTCTTTTTAAAGATGCCCGCGGAGAAATATCAGGCAGTTCGCCATATTATGGTATGACTTTAGGAGAAAGTGGACAGATTATTGAAAACTATATGAATTTAGGTGCTTATATGGACGTATTAATAGAGCAACCTAACAAGCAAACAGGTATAAATATTTGCTGGGCATTGCCTGGTGACGAATCAGGTAAAACCGTTGTTTTTAAATCTGCCGGTTTTTCAAGCCCCATCTACCTTCCAAATGGGCAAAAACATCCAGATAACTTGTTATATGAAGTTTATCGGGGATCTCTACCCGTACGGGAACGCATAGGTTTTCTGCAAAATGGTTTGCCAGCCGAGAAAACCATTTGCAAAGAAATGTTTTTTGAACTTCGCTGTTTTTTAGATCCTGAACCTAAACTAAATCAAAATACGCCAGATAAATTCTATTGGCAGGTATCCTTTATAAGAATAAGTAAGGTTTCTGAAGAAAAGCAATGTGAAAATTTACCCGAAGTAGCTTGTACTTTACCTGATGTATCTATTTTAAGTTCTGAAATCGCCCTTCTCGATTCTACAAAAAATGATTTAACATTAAAATCAGCTACACCTCCAAAAGCATATAAACCTCTTTCGCCATTTACCTATTTAGTACCCGGTTTCGGAATTAGACATTTTCAGTCTATGAAAGAAAATAAACCTAAAATACCCGTTTGGCCTATAGTAACGGGCGTTTGGTTGGGAAGTGGTTTTTTTGCCGCAGTAAGTAAGAAACAATCTTCCCTTGATTATGCCATTCATAAAAAAACTTTTTCAATTACAGAAAATGAAACTGCGTATCTGAATGCAAATAAGTGGCATCATCGAAGTTTGATAAGTGCTGCAGCAAGTTTAGGAATTTGGATAATAAATGATGCTGGTCTTTTTTTAAAAGATAAAAAAGCGAGGCGAACAAGCAAGGAGTTATTTATGAATACAGTACCATCGCCAGCGATTGGTTACCAGAAAAATAATCTCTATCCATTTGTAAATCAACCCGTAGCAGGTTATAGAATAAAATTCTAATTCATGAAAAAGGTACCTGTAGTAATATTTATTATTGGAATATGGCTACCGTCTTGTGTTAAGTGGGATCTGGAAAAATTTCCCTTGAATACATTTTCTCAAAATTATCCTGTTTCACCTTCTATTGATACCCAGTATGCACATCAGTTTATACAGATTACAGATGGTACCTTTAGAATTATCGGAACAAATACAAAACAGGAAATAAATCTCCTGCAAGTTAGTGCTGATGGTAAATCTGCCAATCTTGAAATTTCACCAGGTGTAGGAAAAGCCGCAGATATTCAAAATGGAATAGGACAAAATGCCTTCGGCACCTTAATTCAACGAAAAGAAGGCATTACATTTCTACAATATGCTAATGGCGTTTCTCCCTCGTTACAATCAGTGGTAAGTGGAGATTTATCGAAAAAATTCCCACTTATTGAAAGTTCTGAAGGCTTCCATTGCTCAACAACAAAAGATGGAAACTGGATTATAGCCGGAACTATGAAGCAATCTACACAAGATAGTCGTTTGTTTATGAGTTCATTAAAAGCTGGAGGGGAATCGGATTGGATCCATACGTACGAAACAAATATTCAACCTATTGGCGGATATTTATCAGATAACGGGACCTATTTTTTATTGACCGCCAGGCCTAATGGAAATGCTCTTTTACTAAGGTTCACTAATAAGGGAATATTAACTTTGTCAAAACCTTTACAAAACATTCATCTGACTAAAGAAGGTGGCATCACAGGCAACGGAAAATCTATTTTTATCACCGCTGCACAAAAAACCTTGAAAGGATATAAAACCTCAGTAACTTCTTATTCCTTAAATGGTGACAGAGAATGGGAATTTACAAAAGAGTCTAATTTAGGAATAAGCAAAGGAATAAAAATTCTTTGCGAAAAGGAAGGACAAATCATTTTATTGGAAAGAGAAGGAAATATTTCAAGCAATCAAAATTATAATCATAAATTAATTCGATTAAACGCGGCTGGAGAACTGCTATGGGAAAGTGTATTTTTACCTGAAAAACCAAATGAAAAAATAGTAGATCTTATTATTTCCAATGATTTTGGTTACGCCATGTTAGGAATAGATCCATCAGGTTATAAAATTGTTAAAACAGATATATTTGGCAAAATAAAACCCTGATTAATAGTGAAAAAGATTAATTTAAACTATATTTGCATATAATCTTCATAATTTACTCCCAGTCAATTTAATTAATGTAGCTCATTCTTTTGTATGGCTGACGGGAATTCTTTGTTAAATGGTGATGTATTAATTATAACTTTTAGTAACCGGACTAAAAGAATAAAATTGTACTATTATCATCATGAATTTGATTTCAAAGAAGTAAAAAATCTTCCCGTTGTAAAAAATATAGCCCAATTACAACCAATCATTTTTCAATTTATTGAAGATTTTTTAAGATCAAGGATAGAAATAGCCTTCGAACAATCTAATGACCTTTTTAATTCAGAAAAATTATCAGGCAATATTCTCTTAGTAGTTGATCCAGATATACCTACAGCTTTTAAAACAGAAATAGAAGATTTCTATCTTTGGACGATAGCATCTCTAATGGATAATGATTTCCACAAAATTTTTGTTGAAAAATCCTTTAAAAACATTGAAACCAATAAATTTGAAAAGGTTATTGATGCTCTTTTCTCAGATTATCATTTATCAGTTAGTTTATTAGACGCTGATACCCCTTCTTTATTTAAAACAGATCAAATAGTAAAATCAGGGAAAATTGATTTTAAAAAATCAGTATTCTCTCAACTTGTATTAAATGAAGTTCTTCAAAAGTCTGGTACGGTTACTAAAGTAACCAAAGAAAATGTATTAAAAGAAGCTTTTAAAATTTCTGAAAGTTTTTTGAACTCTTCTGAAAAGACTTGGAATGGCGAAGTAATGGTTGCAAATAAACCAATTACTTTTCAATTAACGCCTCAAAAATTAGAAACAAAGATTATTGAAAGGGAAAAAACTATCAGAGAAAATAAAGCTCAGCTTCAGTTAGTTATTCCTTATAATGATATTAATCATTTGTTTTCTTTATTGAATAACAGGAAATTAAGCGTATCCCTTTTTAAGGAAGAATTAGACGAAAGTTTTGGCATAGATTCATCTGAAACGCTTATATCTTTTTTAAATCTGGGCGAAAAGATAAGTCCCAAAGAAATAGTCACCGAAAAAAACAGTAAAACCTCATCACCAAAAGGATTAATAAAAACGGATATTTTTGAAGTAAGTGAAGATGAAATTTCTGTTTTGGACAACATAATTTTAGGAAAGCCCAAAACGGAATCTAAAACTATAAAACCGAAACCCAACAGAAAATGGGTTTTATTTGCTGGTCTTTTTATTCTTATTCTGACGGTTCTTTTTGCTATTCCTACGATTATATCACCACCTGTTCAATGTAATGGCTCTCCACTGCTTTTAGAAATAGTTAAAGGAAATACGCAGCAAGTTAAAAGAATGGTAACGTCATGTGCAGATTATCGTAACCCTGAACAACAGGTAATTACCATTCAACAACATGATTACACTAGTCCAATTATTCTTTCTATTGTAAAAGGTGATGTAGATTTACTTAAATTTTTGAACGAGAAAGGTGAGATACCGTTAGATGTTCAAGAAAAAAACACAACCAATCCAGCTTTAAAAGGTTGGTCTGCACCATGGACCGCAGTGGCTTTTAATCAACCAAAAATATTAGACTATCTTGCTGAGCAGCGGGTAAATATGGACACACGGCAAGAAAAAAATGGCGAAACACCTCTTATTCATGCAATCACCTTGAAGAACAAATATTTGGTAAATAAATTGCTCCTTGCTGGTGCCGATCCAGATTTTTCAGACTCTAAAGGAATTACTCCTTTACTTTACACCCTTGCCTTAGATTTACCTGATTTAGCTAAGATACTCTTTTCTTATGGAGCCACTATTCCTCCCTTTTTATCCAAAAATGAATTAAATTCCCGCATTGAATCAGAGGAAATGAGAAATGTGATAAAAAAATATGACAGCCATTTTTTTTCCTTTTTGGACGCATTTCAAGCTAATAGTCCATTCAATAAAAACCTGAAAGGTTCATTTATTAATGAAGATGAAAATCTTGTTTTCAATAGTTCATTATTCAGAATGTATCCCTTTAATTTATCTCCTCTGGCAAACTACCAGTTTTCTTGTTTTTTGACCATACCTATGTCAGAAGAAAGTGGTGAATTCGGCATCATTTTTTCCTCCCTATCAAATAATAAATGGACTATTACGCTCAATACTTCCGGTAAATGGCAACTAAAAAATAATAAAGTAACCATTAAATCAGGTTCCATTGAATTAAAAAGAAATGCTAAGGAAGTAAGATTAAGAATTAAGAAAGATAAAAACCAGTTTGAATTCAGATTAAATGATAGTACATTATTGACAACCACATTACCCAAAGCTAAAGGAAATTATTTCGGCTTTCAGGTAGAAAACAATTTTCAAGGAAGCAACTGGATTATTGAAAAATACAAACTGAAGGAATTTTAGTTCTCCATTACATCTTTATTACCCTTTGCGTTTTCCCATATCCCTCAATAAAATACATTCCGCTGGGAAGTGAACTTACATCTAGCATTATCTCTTCGTTAAAAGCAGAAAGTTCGACAATCTTAAGCACTTTACCATAAACATCAAGCACACGAATAGGATAGATTTTAGCCCTTTGATTATCTGTATTTTTATTCTTTAAAAATAGGTAATCATTACATGGATTAGGATAAACATCAAGTAAAGTTAACTTTTGTAAAGATTCCTTAACGCTGTTCACACCACCAAAAGAAACTTTAATCGTGTCCACAACAGAACATCCTGAAGCAACATTAAATACCTCCAGTGTATAAATACCCGGATCTTCAACGGTATAAGTGGATTGAGTTGAACCATCAAACCAACGATAAGAAAATCCGGCTACAGGAGGTTTTCCAATGACTAATTTCTGTCCGGATAAAATAAAAGTATCCAATGCAGGATCGAATGGAAAATTAGCTGAAACAGAATATTTCCAATCTAACGAATCTAAGCAACCAGAATTATCACTATATCGGTAAGAAAAATTAAATTCTCCAGATGTTGATGGCTTAAATCGATAAAGCCCAATTTCTTTATTTACAGATTCCACCAAAGGTCCATTCTTATTAATAAATAAACCTCCTGCCGGTTTTACTTTAAAATCAATCCATTTATCACTTTTACAATAAGAAGGAATTAGGTTTTCAAATGATAATGTAGGTGATTGTTTTATTTCTTTTAAAAAGATAGAATCTCTGCCTTTACAACCTCCAATATCCGTATAATCATAATAAATCCATCGATCCACAATACCAGAACCAATTGGTAATTGAAACTTACCATTAAATAAATCAATAACGCCTAAACCAGAGAATTTTCCACCGGAAGGATTTGCATTTAGTTCAATCTTATCAGAGGCAACACATAAATTACTTTTTAAATTCAAGATGGAAACGGGTGGAGTAGAATAAACATTTACCTCTGTCCTGGCTTCACTTTTACATTGATTTCCAGTTGTAGTAATTAAATTTAAAGGATATAAACCATCTACTTTTGGAGGGAGATATTTATAATCTATAAAATCACCTCTCACAATGGTGTCTAATAAAATATTTCCAGATTGGAATAATTGAATTTTAACGGGTTTACCTGAAAGATTCGACCACTTCATGTTTATGGATGATTCATTCCCTAAACAAACAGGAGATGCTGTAAACCGTGAAATGTTGGGTTGTTCTATAACATCCAAATCAAGAGAATCTATAGATGATCCACAGGTACTTACCCCTTCTACTTTCACTGAAAACTTACCAGTAACATTGTATTTGATTTTACCAGGATTCAATCCTACAAAAGACGAAGGAATACCACCGGGAAAGGACCATTTCAGTGTTTCAAAAGAACCTACCATAGTTAAATCGGGCGTAAACTCGGTAATAGAACAAAATGAATTTAATTTAGCAAGAGAGAGACTAGGTTTCTGAATGATTTTTAATTCTGAAATGAGTTCGGCGGTACAATTAGCCCCTTTTGAAACAACCACTTTTATCGGATAATTTCCAACGTTGGCGAATGGTCTGAAAGCCCAGGTCAGCGAATTTCCAGTGATAACGGTATCAAAAAGAGGAGAACCCGACAATGAAATAGAAATTTTTAATGCTTCGTTATTTCTATTGGACATAATTAATTTCAAGTCACTTTTTTCACCAATACACGCAGAAGAAACAGATAAAGATTCCACTATGGGTTTAGAAAAAACGCGTACGGTAGTGGTATCAAAAACAGTTCCACAGATATTGGTAGCTTGAAGGGTTATACCGAACGTTCCAGGACTGGAAAATCTTATTTTCCCCGGGTCCAAACTAGTAAGATTTGTAGCAGAACCCCCATTAATAATCCATTTTACCCCTGTAAAAACACCATTTACTGCATACCTGGGAGTGAGCTCTTCATTTTCACAAAGAGGTGAAACTGGGGCTAAAGCCACCGTCATTGGATCAGTAATTGAGAGAGAAACAGAATCTCGAAGCGTACAATAAGGATTTGAAGCATCAAAATAAACGATTCCTTTCGATTTATTTAAGAATAAAGAAGGATCTATCCTTCCAGTAGAAGAAATACCAAAACCCGACCAGATTCCAGTTGGAGAAGCCGTTAATTGAACCGGAGCGTCATTTGAGCAAAACGCTACCTCTTTTTTTGATAATTTTAAAGTATCCCTGGGAAAAACCTGAATTCTTATGGTATGATTAAAGGGACCACATTGACCATTGGTTTGCAAATCAATGGTTCCATTTTTCTTAAAAAATGCAGGTTGGAAGGTACTTCCCTGTGCTGTAAAAGGACTTTCATTATTAACTTTCCAAATGAGAGAATTTATCCGTAGCTTATCATAAGTAAAGAGCAACGATTCTGGAGAAACCAAACCCTCCTGACATAAATTAACTTCTGAATTTGTTTTAAAAAAAGGGGTTGATTTAAGAATAAAGGGCATAGAAATAGAATCTGCACCACACCCATTAGTAGTTAAAAGTTTGATATTGATAGCTCCTAAACGTTTAAACCTTATCCAAGTAGAATCGCCAGAGGGAAAGGAAAGAACAGACTCCCAGACAGAGGTATCTCCGGTAATTTTCCAAACACCATCAGAGGAATTTGTTTGTTTATTTTTCAACCTAACTGAAATTGGATAACAAAACTGCTGGGTATCAATAATAATATCTGCTTTGGGTTTTTCTAGAATGGTAATAACCTGTTTCACAGAATCAGCGCCACAACTATTTCTAGAAGTTAACTCCACTTCATATTGCCCGGGTAAATCATAATCCAGATTAATATCTCTTATATTTGTGATACGAAAAGTAGAATATCTCCAGGTATAAATAGCTGCATTTGAAAAACAAGTCTTATTTTGAAAATTAATTCTTGCCCCAACACATGCTGTAGTTGCAGATGGTATAAATGCGGCTTTAGGTTTTAGCACAATTTTAATTGGAAAAGATTGAACTTTTTGGCTACAAGAGAACCCTTCGTTACATTGTTTGAATGCAGTTATACATACTGTTAACCTTAATATTGTGTCATTTTGGCAGGATGCTTTCAAAGATTCAGGTAAATCATATTTATGAAAAAAATCATTCAATTGAAACACAGTATCTTGTTTTCCATCGCCCCATCGAATAACAAGCCCTGTATATGTTTGAATTGCTGTATTATTTTTGAATCGCAAAATAGAACCTTCACAAACCAAGGAATCGATAGGAGAAACGTCATAGTTTACTGCGCCACATTCATTCCTTGAACAAGGAACTTCACAGGTAGATTGAGCGGATAGGAAAGACACATTGATAGCACAGCTATATACTAACCCAAAAAAACACAAATGAATGAATTTCATAATATTAAGGTTACTATCGGAATATTAAATAAGTCTGAAATGTACGCAAAAAAGGAATAAAATCAAAAAAAATAAATTGGCCGCTTTCACCAGAAGGTAAAAGCGGCCAATTGAAATAAAAAGGGAAATATTAGTTATTAGGAAAATAACTTTTGTCATTTTTCCCACCACCTTGAACTAACTCCAACCTTGTTTTAAATTCCCTGCTTAGATCCAGCTGATCTTTTTTAGCATATATTTCTTTTAAGGCAATCAAAGTATTGGTATCATTTGGATTAAGAGCCTCTGCTTTTTGAAAGTAAGGTAAAGATTCATCAAACTGTTTGAAAACCTGAGCTTTAAGATCATTAAACTTTTTGAGACCTTCTTTAGAATAATCTTCACTTAGTGCATTCATTTTTTGTGAAGTTAATGCAGCCTTATTATAGTAAAGAGCACCAATGCTATATAGAGCCTCTACATTTTTTGGATCCATTTCAATGGCTTTACTAAAAAATTCTAAAGACTTAGCAAAATAACCATCAGCAACAGCAGCATCTTCGTTATCCTTAGTTGCTTTTTGATGTAGATTATCATAAACATTACCCATTACGGAATAAAGAGAAACGTTTGATGGTTCCATTTTTATAGCTGTTTCCAACCTTTGAATCAACTCATTCATTTTCTGTAACTTAAGATAATGATTGATTTCAACAAATAGCAACGATAAATCATCTGGAAATTGCTTCCGAGCATTTTCAAGAATTGGATAGGCCTCTTCCGGAGAAGATTTTTTCGCTTTTAGATTATACAAAGATTCATAAATAGCCGGTTTATCGTATTTTTTATCTGCAAGCATAGTAAAATACTTTTCTGCTTCTGCATCAAAACCACCGTTAAATGCTGCTAAACCTGAGATATACACTTGATTTAGGTAATCAGCTTCAACATCAAGAGTACTAGACTCCCCAGCATTTTTCAACATATCGTGGATGGCGATAACGGTAGAAAAATCTTTATAAGCCAATTCATACTTTTGTTCATCGTAGTTATAAACACCAATATTACTTAATGAATTTTGGAGCCCACCGATAAGTTTCAGTGTCTTCTTTTTTTCTGCAGGCTTCACCGCCATATCCATGGCTTTCATAAAATGTTCAAAGGCAATTAATTCCGGACTTACTGTTTTAGGGAGATCCTCTAATGAACCAACGCCTAATTGTTTAGTGGTAACAATCTGGTTAGCGAGTTCTGCCATAATCTCACCACTTTTTAAAAAAGCCTCTGGAGTAAGGGTAGCTTCCTGAAAGGTTACTGCTTTTGTAATAGCTGTAACGGCATCGTTTAATTTTGCTTTGTTCCCAATCATATCTAGTTGGAAAGCAGTGAAGGCTTTTTTAGCGCTTGAAAACTCCGATTTATAATCTTGTGCATTCAAAACTATAGTTCCTACTAAAAGAAAGGATAATAAAAATGACTTTTTCATGGTTCATTAAGGTTTGTTTGGTAAACATGATTTACCTAAATAACGTATTTAGGATTCAAAATTATTGTTTTGCAAAAATATTATAATTCCTGAGGATTTTCAGTTTCACCATCTGAAATATCTTGATTATCGTTATTATCAACGCTATTTTCTGAAGAAATTCCAGTATTTTCATCCACTTCCACCGACTCAATCTCGGGAGAATAAGGAATTACGGCAACATCAGCAATCGCATCATCTTCATCTAATCGTATTACTCTAACTCCTTGAGTAGCTCTACCAATGACCCTCATTGTTGATACTGCCATACGGATAATAATACCAGAACGGTTAGTTATCATCAAATCTTCATTTTCCTGTACAGCCTTCATAGCAATAAGTGCACCCGTTTTATCTGTAATTTGCATTGTTTTAACCCCTTTCGCACCTCTGTTGGTCAATCTGTATTCATCAACCTCCGACCTTTTACCATTTCCTTTCTCAGAAACCACCAAAATGGTATCTTGAACACTTTCTGTAGGATTGATACAAAGCATACCTACAATGGCATCAGATTCTCCGGAAAGCTCCATACCTTTTACCCCTGTGGCATTCCTTCCCATGGGTCTTACTTTCGACTCATGAAAACGAACGGCATAACCGCGTCGGCTTGCAAGGAATATTTGATGATCACCCCCAGTTAAAGTAGCTGAAAGCAGCATATCGCCTTCTGCGATAGTAATGGCATTAATGCCTCCTACTCTTGGTCGGGAATAAGCTTCTACGGCTGTTTTTTTAATAATTCCAAGATGAGTACAAAATATGATATAATGATTATTAACAAATTCAGCATCATTTAGATTTGGAATATTAATGTAGGCTTTAACCTTATCGTCTTGAGCTATATTCAGGATATTTTGAATGGCTCTTCCAGCTGAAGATTTACTCGCCTCTGGAATTTCAAACACACGCAACCAGAAGCATTTTCCGGATTCAGTAAAGAGGAGTAAATAATTATGTGAATTGGCCACGAACATATTTACAATAAAATCTTCGTCTCGTGTCCTAGAACCTTTCGCTCCTCTTCCACCCCTACTTTGCGTTCTGAATTCCGATGCTGCAGTGCGCTTTATATAACCTAAGTTAGATATTGTAACCACTACCTCTTCTTCTTTTATAAGATCTTCCAGATTGATATCACCTTCAGCGGCAACAATTTCTGTTCTTCTGGCGTCACCATAATTATCTTTAATTTCTAAGAGCTCCGTTCTAACAATTTCTCTTTGAATTTCTTCAGAAGCCAGAATAGATTCATAGTAAGCAATTTTATCCATGACCTCTTTATACTCCGCCCTTACTTTATCTCTTTCAAGACCAGTCAAACGTTGCAGCCTCATTTCGAGAATAGCCTTAGCCTGAATATCAGATAAGCCAAAAGTTGACATTAAGCCCTCTTTGGCCTCTTCCGCATTTTTACTTGCTCTAATGAGGGCTATAACCTCATCTAAATGATCCAATGCTATTAGAATACCCTCAAGAATATGCGCTCTCTCTTTTGCCTTTTTTAAATCGTATTTTGTTCTTTTAACAATGACCTCCAGGCGGAATTTTATAAACTCCACAATCATGTCCTTCAAACATAAGATTTCTGGTCTGCCACCTACTAAAGCCACATTGTTGATGCCGTAGGAAGTTTGAAGAGGGGAATATTTGTAGAGCTGGGAAAGCACCACTTTAGCCATGGCATCTCTCTTTATTTCCACTACTACTCTCATGCCTTGTCTTGCAGACTCATCTCTTACGTCAGAAATACCCGGAATCTTTTTTTCAATGGTAAGTTCAGCAATTTTTGCTACCAACATTGATTTATTAACCTGATAAGGAATTTCAGTAATGATGATAGATTCCCTACCGGAGGCAGAAGTTTCAATTTCCGCTCTACCTCTAAGAACAATTTTCCCACGACCTGTTGCAAAACCTTCTCTGACACCTTTGGTGCCATATATAATTCCTCCTGTAGGAAAATCAGGCGCCTTTATATATTGCATTAATCCATCTACATCAATTTCAGGGTTAGCCAATGTAGCTACAATACCATCAATAACTTCAGTTAAGTTATGAGGCATAAGATTTGTGGCCATTCCCACAGCGATACCTGAGGCACCGTTGATTAACAAATTGGGAACCTTGGTTGGTAAAACAGAAGGTTCTTCCAAAGAATCGTCAAAATTTAAGGTAAAATCAACGGTATCTTTATCAATGTCGGCTAAAATCTCATCGCTGATTTTTTTTAACCTTGCCTCTGTATAACGCATGGCGGCTGGACCATCACCATCAATATTACCGAAATTACCCTGAGGATCGACCAAAGGATAGCGTAATGACCAATCCTGAGCCATTCTTACCATAGTATCATATACGGAAGTATCACCATGAGGGTGATATTTACCTAATACCTCACCTACAATACGCGCAGACTTTTTATGCGCTTTATTATGCGTTAGTCCCAGATCAGACATGGCATAAAGAACTCTTCTTTGAACAGGTTTCATCCCATCTCTTACATCCGGTAAAGCACGGGATACAATAACTGACATTGAATAATCAATGTAAGCTGATTTCATTTCATCCTCTATTTGAATAGGGATTATGCGGTCTTCTGGAGTCATTACAGCTATTAGTTATCCTGAAAAATAAAGTAATCAACTGGATTATTTATCAGGTTATCAGTATTAACGGATTAATTTTCGTAAGACAAAATTAAGAAAATTTCGGACTATTTTTTAACAAAAAAAATCCATTTTGTAGCCCGTATAATCTGTCTATATTTGCGCCATAAAAGAATCACAATGGAAATCAAACCTTATCAGGCTGACGATACTAAAAAAAGTCAAGTATCGAGGATGTTTAACCGAATAGCCCCCTACTATGACTTTTTAAATCATTTTCTATCATTAGGCATCGATAAATATTGGAGAAAAAGAGCTATTTCATTATTAGGGCGCGGTGAAATTCCGAACATTTTAGATATTGCTACAGGAACGGCAGATGTAGCCTTAGCATTAAATCGTTATTCCCCGAAAAGTATTATCATTGGATTGGACATATCTGTTGAAATGTTATCTATTGGGAGAAAAAAAATCAATGACAAAGGATTAACGCCTAAAATCACCTTATTGGAAGGGGATTCAGAAAATCTGCCTTTTGAGGAAGAGTGTTTTGATGCTATTACTGTAGCATTTGGCGTAAGAAACTTTGAAAACCTGGACAAAGGCATAAAAGAGATGCACCGAGTATTAAAAAAAGGAGGAAAGATAGTGGTGTTAGAGTTTAGCCAACCCACGTTTTTTTTATTTAAAATAGTATTTAATTTCTATTTTAAATACATTTTACCCCTTATTGGTCGTTTGACTTCAAAAGACCCCAGAGCTTACCAATATCTGTATGAATCAGTCCAGGCCTTTCCATCAGGGGAAAAATTCCTTGATGTTTTAGGTGAAAATGGCTTTAAACCAATAAAATGCAACCCATTAACTTTCGGAATTTGTTCAGCTTATTTAGCAGAAAAATAGTCCTTTTTTATTTTGCTTTGGTATGTCCATTCCTGATTTTCGGACAAAGAGGAAGTGTTCATAATCCTAATTATCAGCAGTTTAACCAAAATGATTATTACTTTGGATTTACTTTTGCCATAAATAATTCCAGGTTCAGAACTTATCAGTCGAGTGAATTTTTAAAGCATGATAGCATTAGAATTGTTCAGGGCTTGGGGGGTTCTGGTTTTAACGTAGGTATAGTATCCAATCTAAAGATGGGTAACTACTTTGATTTCAGGTTTTTACCTACTTTATCTTTTGCTGAAAAAAGGTTAAAATATCAATATCCGGATTATGCAAGCAATAGAAAAGTAGAATCGGTTTTTGTGGAACTACCTTTTCAGTTTAGGTATAAATCAGAACCTTATCATGACGTAAGGTTATTTTTATTAGCAGGTTTGAAGTATTCATTTGATGTTGCCAGTGATTCCAGAACAAAACAGGCAGAAACCCTTGTAAAGATAGCACCCAATGATTTTTCCTTTGAGACCGGCGTAGGTTTTCAAATATTTTTACCCTTCTTTATATTCTCCCCTGAACTAAAAATTTCACAAGGGATGGGAAATACTCTTATTTTTAATAAGAATCTATCCGAATCAACGATACTTGAAAAAATTCTTTCAAGAACATTTACCATATCATTACATTTTGAAGGCTAGCCTGCTTTTTTGAAAAAGCTATCATTTCTGGAAAAAGGGAAAGGAAAGATTTTTCTAGTAAATACCTTTCATTATGAAGACTAATATGCCAACTTTCCAACCACTGAGGCTGGGCAACCCGTTTTGTTAATCTCATAAAACAATATGATAACCCCTCATAATGCCCATAGTGCAAAAGCCAGTTACCTTGGATCATTGCCCGCAATTGAGTTTGAGAAGAACATGGTAATTTATCAATATTCTCTAACAAAATTTTATTGGTAGCTTCAGAAAATTCTTCCAGTGAAATATTAGAAAAACAATGCCAGTTCTGTACTAAAAAATAATCAAAAAGAATGTCTAGAACCACAGAGGCATAATTTACCATGCAGAGGGTATAAAATGGGCAAACAAGATTGAAAATCAGGATGGTTATCAGTAAAAACATCAATCTTCCTATGATGAATAACACCATGAGAAATTTTTTCAGCCAAAATTTTATGAATATTACCTTTTAACAAATCAGCAGTTATATTTCCCAGAAGGAAATCTGGATCTTTACCCGATAAAAATGCGTGTGCTAAATAATTCATAAAAAAGTTGAAATATTATAGCCTAAACAGTTAAGATTTAAAATAAGTTTCTAATAATGAATTTTGGTTTTTTATATTTGCATCCTCAAAATAAAATAACATGGGTTTGAAATGTGGTATTGTAGGTTTACCAAATGTTGGAAAATCAACTTTGTTTAATGCGTTGACATCTGCTGGCGCTTTAGCAGCTAATTATCCTTTTGCAACAAAGGAGCCTAATATCGGAATGATCATTGTTCCTGATGAAAGACTGGATCAACTTGCAGCGCTTATCAATCCAAGAAATGTGCTTCCTACCAATGTTGAAATTTTAGATATTGCCGGATTAATAAAAGGGGCAAGTAAGGGGGAAGGTCTTGGAAACCAGTTTTTGGGCAATATTAGGGAAGTAGATGCCATTTTACATGTAGTTCGTTGCTTTGAAGACGATAATGTTGTTCATGTTGACGGAAGCGTTAATCCTGTCAGAGATAAGGAAATCATCGATTTGGAATTAATACTTAAGGATATTGAAACCGTTGAGAAAAGGCTGGATAAATATAAAAAACAAGCTAAGAGTGGAAATAAAGAAGATGTAAGAGCAGTGGAGCATTGTTCCGCCTTGCTTAAACATCTTGAAAACAGTCAACCTGCCCGCAATTTTGAAACGGATGATGAAAGTAAAGCCATTTTAATTGAAATGATGTTGTTGACAAACAAACCTATTTTATATGTTTGCAACGTTGATGAAAATTCATTTCCTAATGGAAATAAACTGACCAGAGAATTTGAAAAAGCCATTGAAGGAGAACCTGCGGAAATTATACTAATCTGTGCTGGCATTGAAGCTGATATTGCAGCACTCGATTCTGTAGAGGAAAGAAAGGAATTTTTAGAAGCAATGGGATTGGAAGAGCCAGGTGTAAATAGATTAATCCGTAAAAGCTATCAATTGCTCAACTTGGTAACTTATTTCACTGCAGGGGAAAAAGAAGTTCGCGCCTGGACAATCACAAAAGGAACAAAAGCTCCAGGGGCAGCTGGTGTAATTCACTCTGATTTTGAGAAAGGATTTATTAGAGCAGAGGTTATACATTATCCTGATTTTATACACTACAAGTCTGAGGCTCAAGTTAAAGAGGCTGGTAAAA
>Ga0208787_1000245_pt1 | contig 27565 bp, 32 predicted proteins | sample Wag4_2014_7_11_FD_187362 | JGI IMG/M metagenome (GOLD analysis project Ga0208787, IMG submission 187362) | Fresh water microbial communities from Ohio, USA - Utica-2 Time Series HT 2014_7_11 (SPAdes) (version 2) | ecosystem: Environmental > Aquatic > Freshwater > Water tank | place: USA: Ohio...
CACCCATTTGATCTAAATGAATAAATGGATCAAGATCTGTCATAACAACACCTTGGAAAGCTCTTCTTACTGGAAAGCCTTCACCTTCATAACCTTGTGGAGCTGTTGTTACTTTCACAACTTTTCTAGCTGATGCACTTGGGCGTGGAAAAATACGAGGAAGAACAGTAATGTCACTAACACTTATTGCTGGCATTTTTACAACCCCCGATATTTCAGCTAACGAAATGCAAAATCAACTTATTTCTAATTGTAGTTTTAGGGCAAAATTTCAGCAACTTGATGGAACAACTAGAGAAGATTTAGCAAGCAATTAGCCAGGTTTTTGCTTTTAGTCGTCTTTTCTTCTTCTAACAAGACCATAGAAACGATCACGGTAGCTAACTCCAATTAGTAACATCATCACAGCGAGAACGAAAAACATCCAGTAAACGGCATTTAAAGCTCTGTCCACAGGATTTACGTCAATCAGATTGGTCTTTGGCAAAGCTATTTCTGGGTTAATTTCTGGAACGATTTCTTCTGTATTATTTGAAGACACTTCTGGTTCATCAAATGGATTTGTAACTATTTTGTTTACAGGTTTTTTCACTTTGATTTTTGTAATAGGTTTAGCAGTTACAGTAATTGTTGGAGACGAAGAGGAATCACCACTATCCGTTGGTGGAACAGCGATGGTTGGTGTTGCTGAAATTGAATTTGAAGCTGAAGAATCATTAATTGCGTTAACAGCTTTTATTGTTACTGGATAAGTGGTGTCATTAGTTAAACCAGTAATAACTAAAGGAGAAGTTGTAACTGCTGGGGAAAAGGCTGTGTAGGTAGATCCATCAATTGAGTATTTGTAATTAGTTATTGCTGAACCACCATTAGAGGATGCAGTGAAGTTAACACTTAGTTGGGCATTTCCTGCGGTAATTGAATTTATAACAGGGGCACTTGGTGCAACTGCAGAAATAGCTGTTGTTGCAGTAGACAAAGTCTGAGATGAAGATCCAGCAGCGTTAGTTGCAATTACTCCAACTTTAATGAATTTAGAAACATCATCAGAAGTTAAAACATAAGTGGAAGTGTTTGCACCAGAAATATCTGTGTAACTTCCGGAGGAAGTATCAGCTCTTTTCCATTGATAGGCATAACTTGTAGGAGTTCCACTCCAAGTTCCAGTTGAAGAAGTTAAAGTTTGCCCAACAGATTTGGTACCAGTAATAGTAGGTGCAACAGAATTAGTTGGAGCCGAAACTACCGTTGTGGTAGTAATCTTTAGATTTTTCATATAACCGCGAGAAAACCAAGATGGACCTAAGGGATGTCTCATCACGGTGAAATCACCATTGGAATATCCACCAGATGTTGTGAATTTTCTGTTGGCATTATTTTCAGAAAGTCCACTTAAAGCACCGTCGGTTTTGTAAGCAAGTGATTGTTGAACTCCGTCTAACCATATTTCTTGGAGTGTGTAGCTTTCCGAACCTCTAAACATAACAAATTTATATTGATGAAAACTTGTCATATCGGGAACGGTAATTCCATAAAGTTCACTACTGAATGTGTTAAAACCTATAAAATTCGAATGATGATAAATGTTATATGGAACATATGAACTTGAATCAGTTCCAAAACCTAAGATCATGGCACCTGATGCATTATCAACAATTCCAGTGTCAACAAGTTTTAGATTCATTTCAATAACTACCTTTTTCATATCAGTAGTCGTACCCAAATTTCCTGTTAAGTAAGAAGCAGAGTTGTTAAAGAAAAAACCATCAGAACTTGAAGTCAAACCGTTGAATATGGTTAGATTGCCTAATTTCCCAACTGCAGTATTTGTCAAAGTTGATCCAGAAACCTTCGTTGCATCTGTCATATCAACGTCAACAACTATTGCTTCGGCATCAGCTGCTGAAGCAGGAGAAGAAACAAAAGATAGGAGAAAAGCAACCAAGAAGATTCTTGCAAAAAACGTTCTCAATTAATTTTGTCCTAATCAAATATGGTTTTCAGTCAGATTTAAAAACACTGCAATAAACAGCCCTCTGCATGAAAGTCTATAAATAATCTACTATTTTGTTTTTACCTCTATTTACTCGGAGAGGTGAGTCACCACTTATCAATATTTACCTATAGGTTCGATATATGGAAAAGCGAATATTGACTGACTGGCGCTCTCTATATTTATATCTAGTTTGCTTGATCTGCATCATCACCATAATTTTCACAACCTTTTCCCTAGTGGACAACATCATGAGATTGGTTTACCCAGCTCCTGCCTACATAGATCCATATATGAGTCAACCGGTGAAAGTAAACATCGATTTACTCAATGAACAACAAGCTCAAACAGAATTTAGAAACGGTATTACTGGTCTTGTGGGAAATGTGAGTGCTTATCTATTAGTCATTCCATTGTTTATTTTCCATTGGAGACTTGCTAACAAGAAAACAACTTCAAGAAAAAGATAGAAAATCTAAGGCCAAATGCAAAGCGGGTGTTTGCAAAATTCGCAAACACCCGCTTTACTTACTTCTTTAATTGATTAAAACTTCTCTGGTTTGCCACCGAAACGGTTATTGCCTGTGTCTCCAGGGGTAGCTAGAAGATAAATATTAAATAACGGAATTAATACATACCAACCAGCTTTGTTTCGATCATGCATTCTTCTTACTGCAGCTGAAAGGTAGGGAAGAAGTAAACCTAGTGTTACTAAAGATCCCACAAAGTCAGCTATTAGATTTCCTAAAAGGTTAGCGGCATAAAAGAAGATGAAGAAATACCAGAATTCACTGCGGGATGCTCGGCCTTGAAAAACAGCATAGTTTTGTAAACACTTTTGTACAGCTTTAGTTGCTGGGGTGATGTAGTTATTCAATTTATTTATTCTCCTTGTTTTGCTTCTATTTTAGGCTATAAGACAGGTTTGTTTGCTTAAGAGAGAGGTTAATTGGTAGAAGAATAGATATCTAAAGCGCGAAACCGGGTCTACCCGCCAAACTACGGAGGGCGCCCGGTTCACTTCTAAACAACAGGATGTTTAGCAATAATAAATATTAGTTGTGTTTAGGTTTGTTTTGCAAATCAGTTAAGCCAAAAGGATTACAAATCGTGTCTTATAAAGCGCGAAACCGGGTCTACCCACTCTACAACGTTAGGCGCCCGGTTCACTTCTAAACAACAGGATGTTTAGCTACCAATAAATATATACACAACCCCTTATAAAGTCAAGATTTGTGGATAACTTTTTCATTAGCTCAGGAAAAAGTTTAAGTTGTAACAATGCCTTCTCATGTTTACGCAGACGAGTCAATCCGCTCTACATACTTAATCGTAATGGTTCTAATTGAAGATAAAAGTATAGATAAAATAAGGAAATCGATTAGGAAATTTGCAAAGAGAAATCGCAAAAATTTGCATATGTTTCATGCGACTCCAGGATTCAAAAATAGAGTTCTAAAAGAAGTTATGAGTTATGAGCTTCAAATAGTGATAGTTGAGGATTTGAATTTTAGGTATCGGAAATATCTTTCCCGCCAAATTTGCCTTCGATCCGCTTTTGAATTTGCTTCCGAAATGGATGTCGATCGAATTGTTTTAGATCGCAGTAGCTCACAGGAGAAAGATCTAATTACCTATCAAAAATCATCGCGCAAATTTCCCACACTGCCAGAAAATTTGCACCACATCGCTTCAAGGCAAGAACCCTTATTGTGGCTGCCAGACATCTTTGCTTGGAGTTATGGGGCAGGGGGAATTTGGAGGCAAAGTATTGATGAGAAGATTTCTTTCATTAAAAGGGTGTAATTAGTCAATTTTTAGCCCTAAATAATCTTATTTGCTAATGTGATTTATATGCCCCTAAGTGATTCCAGTAAACCTCAAACATTTGATAAAGACATCTTTGCTGATGTTTTAAAGCACAACCAAAGCTTTGTTTCCACATTCCAACATGAGGAATTAACCGGAACAGCTAAAGAAGGTATAGCAATTGTTACTTGTATGGATTCAAGAATTTCACCCCTGGCTGTGGTGGGAATGAAACCAGGAGATGCCAAGATTTTAAGAAACGCAGGTGCAAGAGTTACCGATGACGTTTTAAGAACTTTAGTTCTAGCAAGTTATTTACTAGGGGTAAAAAGAATATTGATCATGCCCCACACAGATTGTCGAATGGCTGCTGGGGATGAAGCAGCAATTCATGAAAAAATCAGAAAAGAACATGGTGTTGATACCAGAAGTTTAGAATTTAGAACAGTTAGTGATCAAAGAGCAGCTCTTATTACAGATGTTATTAGAGTTCGTTCTTACCCATTATTAAATAATGAAGTTGTGGTGGGCGGAGCAATTTATAACGTTTCAACTGGCTTATTAGAACCAGTGGATGCTTAAATAGTATTTGATTTTTCTTTTAGTAATTGATCTAAATCTTTTAATCTCTTTAAACCATTAACTCCTTGGCTCATGCGAGGGTTTTTGGCAAATTTATCTTTGTGGGTGTTTAAGAATTTCCAATAACCTGCAGTAAATGGACAGGCATCTTTGCCAACTCTGACATCTGGTTTATAAACACAACCGCCACAAAAATTACTCATTTTGTTTATGTAGCTGCCACCACTTGTATAAGGCTTAGTGGACATTTTTCCACCATCGGCGTATTGACTCATTCCTATAACATTTGCTGCCATTACCCAAGGATGACCATCAATAAATAAGCGATCAAACCAATCAACTAATTCTTGAGGATTTATTCCTTGTTGCATGCACCAATTTCCTAACATCATCAGTCTTTGAATGTGGTGCACCCAAGCTCTTTGTTCTAAATCTGAAACTACTGTTTTTAAGCAATTTGCTTTCACATTTTTAGTATCAAGATTTTCTAACCAATCAGGTAATTTGTTATTTGCCTTTAAATAGTTATTTTCTTTGGTGTAATTTTCACCAAATACCCAATACAAGTGCCACACATAATCTCGCCAGCCCATGATTTGTCTGATGAATCCTTCAACGGATGCAATCGGTGCTCCATTTTTGTGTTCTTTCTCTACAGCTCTAATTAGTTTCATCGGATCAAGTAATCCAATATTTAATGGAGCAGACATTAAAGAATGGGCCATATGCCAATCATTTGTTAATGATGCATCTTCCATAGGTCCAAAAGATTTAAGTCTTGTTTCAATAAAGTTTTTAAACACTTTGTTGGCTTCAGATTCTGTGGCAGCAAATTCACGCACGTCATCTTTGCCAATAAAAACATAGCCTTGTTTTTCTAGGTCATTGATTTTCTTTCGAGCAGTTTTATCTATTTCATCTTCTGTAGGGTAATAAGCTTTTTTTAGATCTAATTTGGTTTGATTCTTTGGTGGAGATTGTCGGTTATCAGCATCAAAATTCCAAGCACCACCAATTGGTTCATCATGGGCATCAACTAATACTGAATGCAAAACTCTTGCGTGACGATAGAAATCCTCTAGGCGAAGTCTTTTGTCTTTTCTAGGTTCAAACCATTTAGCAAAATCTTTTTCACTGGTCACAAAGCCTCGAGAAGGAAGTTTTTCAAAGTTATCTTTATTCATAAAAGCTTTGCGATTAGCAAAACTAGTAGGAGCTATAACTGAAGCTTTTTCTTTGAAGTTGGTGGCAAAATCAAGAACAGATTCACATTCAACAATTTGGCAACGAGAACCTAATTCTTCTTTTTTATGCAAAATGGCACTTAACCACCATTGAGCTTTTGCTCTATGCATTTTTCTCTTCCACAAGTCTTGCAGTGGAACTAGAATGATTATTTGACCATCATGATCATCATGAAAATGAGAACCCAATTGGTCTGGTAGAAGAATTCTTACATTTGCCATCTTGAATCAAATCTTAAAGCCTAAATATCAAACTTGCATTAACAAAAGTAATCCTTTTGGTTATAAATTAAGTTATCCACAATTGTTAGTTTTCCCCAGGAAAAGTGAGTAAATGAACGCATTGCTTTAAATATTGCGTTAATGGGTAGACACCTCAAGAAAAAAGGTCTACCTTGATATCAGATTCAGAGTTTTAACTAGTGAAGAATCAAAATTTTCACTTCACTAGAGATTCTCGGAAACACAAGATTGGCAAGAAACATATTTATTATGTGATTGTTAATAACCACCCACAAAACGTGGTTGTGGCAGAGGGATGGGAGAGAAGGATCAAATGGGTTGGCTTGGATCTGCGTGGTTTGGAGTTAGAAATCGTTGGAGTAATTTTATCTACAAAAATTTTAATAATTCACGCTATGCCGACCAGATATCGAAATACTTGAAGGTTAACGAAATCATTTTTGGGAAAGATATTGATCTTGATAAAGAGATAATTCTAGATTCAAGAGGTAACAGAATTACCAATGAATATTGCGAAAAAATTGTTGCAGAGATTAATGCTTCAAGTGCTGCATTGCCCAGGCATACATCGCAATAGGTTAATAACTTAGTTATCCACAATTATTAAATTCGTTTAATAGAAGTCAGTTATTTCTGTCAGTATAAAAGGAACGGCCCCACTGGGGGGCCGTTATGCAAGGGACTATTCATCCCAAGCAGGTATGAACACAACAATACCATAAGGACTTCTTGAAAACAATAGCTAAGCAAAAAGTAGTCCTGCTAGTTGACGGGATGAATATATTTCATTCAATTAAACAAAATGTAGGAATTCAATATCTAGACTTAGATATTTTAAAACTAAGCAAGAAACTTATTAAAGAAAATGAGGATATATCTCAAATTGAACTATTTGCAGCCCTGTTTGTTGGTGAATCAAAGATTGCCAAGATCCAAAGGGAATTTATTTATAAGAATTCACTTACACAACTTATAAATGTCCACTTGGGGATTTATAGGGAGCGAACTATTGATTGTAAAATTTGTGGAAATAAACTTGTATATCATCAAGAGAAATATACTGATATAAATATTGCACTGGCAATATTAAAATATAGTACTGACCAATCAATAAAGAAAATATATCTATTGTCTGCTGATGACGACTTTAAACCAGCTATTAATGCATTTATATCTATTGCTCAAAACAAACAGATTGTTAAAGTTATTCCACCAGGTAGATATAACCCCTCAGGCGGGCGTTTCATCAATTTGAATAAATCGATAATTAAAAACTCACAATTTAATGTTTCAAGTGTTGCATCGCCCAGGCATACATCGCAATAGCACCAGCAGCAGAAGCATTCATTGATCTTGTTGATCCATATTGTCTAATCGCATAAGTAACTTCACACATTGCAATTGCTGCATCGGATAATCCTGGGCCTTCTTGACCAAAAAGTAATGCACAAGGATTAGGTAATTTGGCAGTTTCTAATTCTTTAGATCCTTCTACGTTATCAATACCAATGATGGGCACATTGTTTTCTTTAGCCCAATTAGCAAAATCTTGTGGAGTGGGATGGTGATGAAGATGTAGATATTTATCAGTCACCATGGCGCCTCTTTTATTCCAATCACGTTTGCCAATGATGTGAACACCTTCAGCATTAAAAGCATTAGCAGTTCTGACTATGGAACCAATATTTAAATCATGTTGCCAATTCTCAATTGCAATATGTAAAGGATGGCGTCTTTTATCTAATTCTTTAACAATTGCTGCCACTGACCAATAGCGATATTGATCTAAAATATTTCGTTTATCGCCATTTTCTAAATATTCAGGATCGTATTGTTCCCCAGTTGGCCAAGGCAAAGGATGAGGACCAACGCCAACAACTGGATAAAATTCACCAGCTTGAACTTCGGTTCGATCCCCAAGATCTGGTCTGTTAACTAAGTATTCGTCGCTATCCATTAATGGCTATTTAACTGCTTCACTAATTGCTTTGGTGTGAACAGGAGTAGATCCACAACAAGAACCAATAACATTTACGCCAAAAGATTTCATTTCTTGGGCGTACTTAGCCATTTCTTCAGGAGTTCCATCATAAATAAATTCATCTCCCACAAGTTTTGGTAAACCTGCATTTGATTGAGTCATGATGAATACTCCAGGTTGTCTAGCCCCTGTTAATTCTTGAGCAATAATTTTCATTTCATCAGTGCCACGTCCACAGTTTGCACCAATAAGTCTTACTCCCAATGCAGAAATTGTTTTCACAGCCATTTCAGGTTTTACACCCATCATGGTTCTTAAGTTGGTGTCGAAAGAAAAAGTAACTGCAATTGGCAAACCTGGAGCTACTTCTTGTGCTGCTTTTACTGCAGCTTCTACTTCACTTAAATCACTCATGGTTTCAATTAAAATTCCATCAACGCCACCTGCAACTAAACCTTTGATTTGTTCAGCAAATATTTCTTTGGCGGAATCAATAGTTAATGTGCCCATAGGTTCCATTAGTTCACCACTTGGACCAATATCTCCCATTACAAAACAATTTGGATATTTACTAGCAACTTTTTTAGCTAATTCTGCTGCTGCTTTATTTAGTTCAAAAACTCGTTCTTCTAATTGATGCATTTGTAATCTTGGTTTAGTGCCACCAAATGTATTAGTTGTTAATAAATTGGCACCACTCTTGGCATATTGATCAAGAATGTCTGCAACTTTGTCAGGATGTTCTACGTTCCATAATTCAGGTGCACCACCATCGGTCAAACCTGCATCTTGCAACATGGTGCCCATGGCACCATCACTTATTAATGTTTGACCTTGATCTAATAATTCATAAATGTTTGACATATTTTTCTCCGCGTAACTAGATAATTAGTTTTGTTTTGGTCCTAATTCATCAAGCACTGCAGCGAGGCGAGCCTCGGAGAAATCATTCTCTATTCCAGCAACAACTTGTTCCACAATTGTAGCCGGATCTCCTTCTATTGAAATCCATTCAGATCGTGTCCAACCATCCATGTATGAATCAGCATCTGATTCACCCATTCTCATTGCTGCTTCATCTATTGCTTCTTGAAATCTCATTGGCAATTGTGATTTAACAGTTTTGTCACCTTCACGGGCTACCACCATGGAAGGAATTACTCGCCAACTAGTTATTTGATATTCAGTCATTTAAACATTATCCACTGAATTGGCAATAATTGCATCATGAATGAATTGAGCTAATCCTTGAGCATGTTTCTCATAGTTTTCTTTAAATCTTTCATCCATTACATACATCAAAGCAAGATTTGAATGAATTTCATAATTACAGTCATAAAACCATTTAGTGATGTGTTGGCGGTGAGCTTCTGCTGCTTCTTTCGCGTCTGCACTTTCAGGTGAAGTTTCTTTTTCCATCAAATTCTTAAATGTTTGCACTATGAAATCTGATTCCAGATTCATTTGGGCAAAGTCTTCTTTGGTGTAATTAGCAGTCTTTTTGGCTGATTGTTTATAAGCATCAGTGTTTCCCCAACGAGATTTAACTTCCTCATTGTGAATGTCTGGATCAAAGGACCCAAAGACTTCGTGTTTTTCTTCAGGAGTCAGAGCAGTTGACATATTCAAAGTATACAAACAACTCTTGAGTAGAGTTAAACTATGAACTTTAAGACCAGAAGATTAGTCACATTACTTGTGTTATTTGGTCTGGTTATCGCCGTCTTAATTCAAGCTCTCTAGAAAGATTCCCATGTGCCATGGGAAGTAATAACTCATAAGCATCCATTTTCAAAGCATCAGCTATTGCCCACAAAATATCCATCGAAGGCGACAAATGACCATTTTCAATTCTAGAAACAGATTTGCGATCGATTTCTGCTATTTGAGCTAACTTTTCTTGACTTAAATTTGCTTTCAATCTTAAAGACTTAATACATGAACCAAAAGCTAATCTTCGATGCTTAATTTCTGTATCCAGTAAAGTCATGGCGTAAATTTTACTCGCAGAATTCAATTGGGCAAATAAAAATTTGGACAATTTACAGTCAATAAATAGTAAAAATAGACTAGAGGTGTTCCACAATCCAATCAACACAATTTGTTAAGGCTTGAATATCGCTTAATTCAACTGAAGGAAAAGCCCCAATTCTTATTTGGTTTTTGCCAATTTTCTTATATGAATCTGTGTCAACAATTCCATTCGCTCTTAAAATTGCTGAAATATCATTGGCATCAATTGAGTCAATAAAATTAATTGCAGCTACCACAGTTGATCTAAGTTCTTTCTTCTCTACAAAGGGATAAGCGAAATCTCTATTGTCCGCCCAATCATATAAATAATCAGTTGATTGCTTTGACTTATTACTTGACCAAGCAAGGCCACCTTGTTGGTTAAACCAGGAAACTTGATTTTCAAACATATGAATAGTTGCTAAAGATGGAGTGTTGTAAGTCTGTTGCAATCGAGAATTTTCTAAAGCAATTGATAAATCCAAAAACGGAGGAATCCATCTTTTAGTTGATTTGATTTCACTAATTCTTTCAATTGCGGCAGGACTCATTAGTGCTGTAAAAAATCCTCCATCAGAGCCAAAAGATTTTTGGGGAGCAAAGTAATAAACATCAAATTCTTTTGGATCAACCATAGATCCACCAGCTGCTGAAGTGGCATCAACTAAATGTAAACCTTTTGCTTTTGGTTTTTTAACTTCTTTCATCACACCAGTACTGGTTTCGTTATGAGCTGTGGCATAAACATCAAATGAATCATTTGGTTGGTAATCCGGAGCGTCCCCCGGTTCCGACTTTATGATTTCAATATTTTTTAGAAACGGTGCATTTTGTGCCGCTAGGGCAAACTTGTTAGAAAATTCACCAAAGGATAAGAATTGGGCATTTTCTTTTATGAGACCAAAAATGGCTGCATCCCAAAAAGCAGTAGCACCACCATTTCCAATTACTACTTCATAACCACTGGGTAAATTAAATAATTGGGTTAAACCTTCTCTTAAAGATTGAACAACATCTCTAACTGTTTTTTGTCTGTGAGATGTTCCTAAATAACCAGGATTTGATGCAACTAACGCAGCTAATTGGGTTGCTCTTATTTTGGATGGACCAGAACCAAAGCGTGCATCGTGGGGTTTTAGATTTTCAGGTATTACTAAATGAGGAATTTCTTTGCCCATATTTAATATGAAGGAGTTATTTTATCTGAAAAACCTGCAACAGTATCTGCTGCACGAGGACCTTTTCCAATGTAATTGGCTGAAGGTCTAACAAGTTTGCCAGTGTTCTTTTGTTCCAAAATGTGAGCTGACCATCCAGCAAGACGTGCACAAGTAAACATGGAAGTAAACATGTTGGCTGGAACTTGGGCATAATCCAAAACAATGGCAGCCCAGAATTCAACGTTTGTTTCTAATACTCGTTCTGGATGTCTTTCGTGCAATTCTTTCAAAGCAGCTTTTTCTAATGCTTCTGCAATTTCATAACGAGGAGCATTTAATTCTTTAGCGGTTCTTCTTAAGACCTTGGCTCTTGGATCTTGTGCTCTGTAAACTCGGTGACCAAATCCCATCAATCTTTCTTTGGAATCTAATAATTTCTTTATATAAGTAGTTGGATCAATTCCTTTTTCAATATCTTCAATCATGTGCAGCACTCGACTTGGTGCTCCGCCATGAAGTGGACCACTCATGGCGCCAATTGCACCTGAAATTGCTGCTGCTACATCTGCTCCAGTTGAAGCAATAACGCGTGCTGTGAAAGTTGAAGCATTCATGCCATGTTCTGCTGCTGAAACAAAATAAGCATCAACGGCCTTGATGTGTTTTGGATCTGGTTCTCCGCGCCATCTCTTCATAAATCTTTCAACGGCAGTTTTTGAATTTGTGATGTGTTCTTCGCTAACAGGTGTTTGTTCACCACGAGCAGATTGGGCAACATACATTAAAGTTGCAGCTGTTGTTCTTGCTAAATCTTCTCTTATTTGAACATGATCAATATCTAACATTGGTTTTAATTTCCAACGAGCAGCAAGTTGTGCCACAGCACTTTGAACATCTACTCGAGTATCACCAGTTCTAAAAGGAATTTGGTGCACATCAGGAATTGGTAAGCCTGGAGAAAAATTATCGTCAACTAACAATCCCCAAACGGGACCAAATGAAACTCGACCAACTAAATCTTCAATATCGACACCGCGATATCTAAGTGCGCCACCTTCACGATCTGGTTCAGCAATAGTTGTTTCAAACGCAACAATTCCTTCTAGACCGGGAACGAAATCTGGCATTTCACACCTTCTCTTTGAGGAGTTGCACTATCTCTATCTTTGCCTAAAGCATTCAACATGGTGGAATCGGGATATGTCTGATTCCACACAATGGTTTGAATCTTTAAGAGTCTCCTATGAACAAGGAGAACTAAACGAGGCTGACATAACCCACAACCCATTAGATCAGTTCAACAACTGGTTACAAGAAGCAATTAAAAACGAAGTTCCCGAACCAAATGCCATGGTGCTAGCAACCGTTAACAAAGATGGCCAACCTGGTGCTCGCAATGTTTTATTGAAGTCAGCTGATGACAATGGTTTCATCTTTTTCACTAATAAGAATTCAGATAAAGCATCTGATTTAAAACAGAACCCTCATTGCACGCTTTTATTTTCTTGGTTAAGCCAACATCGTCAAGTAATTGTTAAAGGAAAAGCTGAAGAAATCAGTCGAGAAGAATCAAATACTTATTTTCAAACCAGACCATACGGTTCAAGAATTAGTGCTTGGGTCAGTGAACAATCACAAGTCATTAAAAACCGAGAAGAATTAGAAAAAAAGGTAAAAGAATTTATGGATAAATATCCAGAAAATGTTCCCATGCCAGATTATTGGGGCGGTTATTTAGTAAAACCAGAAAGTATTGAATTCTGGCAAGGAAGACCTTCTAGATTGCATGATCGAATTAGATTTACTAAAAAAGGTAACACCTGGGCTATTGAGAGAATTTCTCCTTAATAACTTTTTCTCCCTTACTTGCTTTATATCTTCTTAAAGTTTCTTCACGTTCTTCACTGTGATCAACCATTCTTTGTGGATAGTCATTGATATAACCATCAGGTTGATCCCAAGGGGTATGAGCTTTTATTCCTGCTAAATGTTTAAGTTCTGGAATAAATTTATGAACATATTCAGCATTTGGATCAAATTTTTCTGCTTGCATCATCGGATTAAATATGCGGTAATAAGGAGAAGCATCTGTGCCACAACCTGCAGTCCATTGCCAACCATGAGAGTTACTTGCAATATCGCCATCAAGTAAATGCTTCATGAACCAATCTGCTCCATGTCTCCAATGGATATGTAAATCTTTAACCAAGAAAGAGGCCACAATCATTCTTACTCTGTTATGCATCCAACCTGTTTGTTTTAGCTGACGCATTCCAGCATCAACAATAGGAAAACCAGTTTTTCCTTCTTGCCATCTTTTTAATCTTTCGGCAAAGTCTTTTTCTTGATCCCAACCCATTAATTCCCACTTTTGGTCTAATGATTTGGTTTCACTATCAGGGGCAGTTGCTAAGACTTCAGCATAAAATTCGCGCCAACAGATTTCTTTTCTGAATGTGTCATGATCTTTGGTGTCGTTTAATTCAATCAATATTGTGCGGGGATGAATTTCACCAAATCGTAGGGGAATGCTTAATTTGGAGGTTCCATTTAAATCAGGTCGGTTTCTATTCTCGTCATAACCGTTAATTGCAGTTTTTAGGAATTTATCTAGTAGATCTAAAGCATTTTTCTCACCAGCTTTAGGAATTTCTATTTCACTATTTATCTTTGGCAATTCTTCACTAGGTAAAGGCATTAACCAAGGGGGAGTTTTCTTAAACTTTTCTGCTGGTTTTCTCCAACCATGCTTTAGCCAAGTTCTATAAAAGGGAGTAAAAACTCGGTAAGGCGTTCCATCATCTTTAGTTACTCGAAAAGGAGCAACAGCATAAGGAGAACCAGTTCTGACAAGGGGAACATTAATTTTTGCTAATTCTTTTTCAACTTCCACATCTCTTAATCGACCATATGGTTCAAAATCTTCTGAAATATGAACTGATTTTGCATTGCTTGCTTTAACAACTTCTAGGAGAACTTCTTTTGGATTTCCGTAGCGAATCAATAAATTGCCATTCAAAGATTCATTTAAGGACGTAAGAGATGCATTTTGGTAAGCCTGTAATGGAGTTCCAGCTGCATCAAATACTTTTGCATCGATATTAAATAGCGCAACTACTTGTCCATCACCATCTTGAAAAGCTGCTTCAATTGCAGCATTTAATGCAGGGTGATCTAGTACTCGCAAATCTCGACGAAACCACATCACACTAGGCATGGCTCTAGATTAGGAGTTGCGCTGTTTCAGCACAAATTCAACGAGTAAATCAATGAGACTCTCGTCACTTCATTCACAGTGATGTCTATATATATAGCGAATAAATCTATTCATCGTGTTATTTTGGAACGGTGATGAGAAAACTATTAATCAGCACTTCGGCAACATTATTGATTGCTACTGGCTACGCCACACCATCATTTGCTGATTCAATTCCTGATTATCCAGGAATCTCAAAATTAACTCGTGGTGTTGAAAATAGTGCAGTTAAAAAAGTACAACAAGCTTTAATCACACTTGGTTATCCAATTCCTGTTGCTAATGGAAAATACGGTCCAGCAACAACAGCAGCAATTGCAGAATTTTATGAAGTTCAAGGTGACACCGATGATGGTATGACTCTTGGACCAGCTGGTTGGAATGCATTATTTGAAGCATTAAATAGAGAAGAGAGTAATACTCCGGCAACAGAAGAAGGAGTTGTTGAAGATAACTCTGCAGATCAAGTAAAACCAGAAGATGTTTTAGTTGGTGAAGATTTAACTGCAGCTGCTGAAAGAGCCGCCAAGGTTTCTAAAGTTTTTGCAAGAGCAGCAAGTGTTAAAGGAACTCGTTATAGACGAGGTGGAGTTACCACTAAAGGATTTGATTGTTCAGGCTTTGTGCTTTATGCCATGAAACCAGTTGGTATTACTTTTGGTAGAACTTCTCGAGATATGAGACGAGAAACTCCAAAGATAACTAAGGAAGAAGTATTGCCAGGAGATTTAGTTTTCTTTCATAACAAAAAAGGAACTGTTTATCACGTAGCAATTTATGCAGGTGATGGAAAAATCTGGCATGCCAGACGTCCAGGTTTGAGATTAGCTAAAACAAATATTTATGCCAAAAAAGTTTCTTACGGAAGAGTTGATTACTCTTAATCAATTTATTACCCAGCGGGCAAAATTTAAGTTAATTCTCAATAACGGAGAGCAAATCTTCTTTAATAGGAAAATTCTTGGTGAATTCTTACTTAAACTTTCCCTTGTGGGCAAATGATGCTGAATAATAAGATTTGTGATTGTTGATAAGGGACTATACGTAAATGGACAGCGAGAAGCTGGACCCGAGGATATTTCAGAATTAGTTGATATTGCGCGGAAAAAAGACGGCTATGTATGGATTGGCCTTGCAGAACCAACACAACAAGAATTTGACACTATTGTGGGAGAATTAAATTTTCATCCATTAGCAGTCGAAGATGCCGTTCTAGCAAAACAGCGTCCCAAGATGGAAGATTATGATGGATTAACTTTTTTTGTAATCAAGACAGTTTTTTACGATGAAGTCAAATCAGAAATCACTACTGGGGAATTACTGTGCTTTATTGATGAAAATTTCATCGTGATCGTACGACATGGTTCTGGCTCACCTCTTTCCACTGTAAGAAAAGATTTTGAACAACACCCAGAACAAGTAAAAATTGGTCCGTTTGCAGTTCTACATGCGGTGATCGATCGTGTAATTGATGGGTACACAACAATTGCTAATGAACTAGAAAATGATGTCATTAACATTGAATCCAAAGTATTTGGTGGGAAGAGAAAAACTTATAGCCAGGAAATATATTTCCTAAAACGTGAAGTCATTGAGTATCGTCATGCCGTAGAACCACTAGTTGTTCCATTACAGAGAATTGCCAATGAAACCTTCACACTTGCTCCAAATTCCATCAAGCCATTTTTCAGAGACACCATTGACCATTTACAACATTCCTGTCAACAAGCAAGCGGTATGGATTCACTTTTGACCACTGTTTTGCAGGCGGATTTAGCTCATGTTCAAGTGAGACAAAACGAAGATGTCCGCAGAATTTCTGCTTGGGTCGCTTTAGCAGCAGGACCAACCATGATTGCAGGAATTTATGGAATGAATTTTGAACACATGCCAGAACTGCAATGGAAATATGGTTATGGATTGGTGATGGGTTCAATTGCTATATTAAGCGGATTTTTATATTACAAATTTAAAAAATCAAACTGGTTATAAATTAATTTCATTTTTGTGCCCTCGGAGGGAATTGAACCCCCAACCTATTGCTTAGGACGCAGTCGCTCTATCCGTTGAGCTACGAGGGCTAAGACTTAGCTAACAAATTCCAGCCTAATTCATCAAACAAATGTCTATATCTTTAGTGCAATAAAACAGTTAGTTTTTCACCTGAATTTATTGCCAGATTCACCGCGTTGTCGTTATTGGTTGAGACCATCACAACCGAACCAGCACTTGCACCAAAGGAAGATTTTTTACTAGCAATTGCCACCACTGAAACATCTCGAGCAATGACTCCACCAAAACCTCCATTGGAATTACTAATTCTTACAACATCAATAAGAGATCCAGGCTTAAGAATTGAGGCAACTTCGCTATCAATGATTCTTACACCCACAACTCTTTGATTAGATATCTTTTCTGATGTTGCTAAAACTCTTGTGTTAGATAACTGTTCATCCTGAGCAATGCTGCTAGCTAGCATGCGGCCAACTAATTCTTGTTCAGATAAAGGATTAGGAGCAATTGCTGAGATTGGAATTCTCATTTCCTTTAAGTCACTTTTGTTTAAAATAGATCCAGCAGCAATATCTTTGCTTGCCACAATTACTGGTTTAGTGGCAAAGTTATTTGCTGCTTTATCAATAATGGAATAGGCAACAACTGCTATTAAGCAATAGGCAATGGTTTTTCGATAGATTCGAAAAAGTGTGATTAGATCTGATTTTTGAATCTCTATTCGCGGTATTTGCATCCTTTTAAAATAAAGGATTTGAAGAAATCCTGCTTGATAGTTACTTAAAACTGTGGATAACTATTTATCAGTCTTAGGCTTGGCTGGTTTTGCCTCAGTTTTAGTTTCCTTTTTACTTTCGGTTTTCTCAGGTGTCTTGGCTTTGTCATCTTTTTTAGGGGAGGTTTCTGATTTCTTCTTTTCTCTCGCATCATTGCGATAGAAACCAGAACCTTTGAATACAACTCCTACGGCGCCAAATTTCTTTCTAACTTCGCCATTACATTCGGGACATTTTGAAATTGCCTCATCAGAGAAGGATTGCACTACTTCAAATTCATGATCACATTTACTGCAGGCATATTGATAAGTAGGCATAAGACATATTGTGCCAATTAGTTATTTTTAGCTGTGCAAAGGCAGTACTCTTACATTCATGCACTTTTCCCCATACGTTTTAGTTGGTCTAGGTGGCGCAATCGGCAGTGTGCTTCGTTGGATGATTTCAATTCGTCTTGATGATTCTTTAGGAAGTCTGCCTTTAGGTCGAGAAGGTTTTGCGTGGCCAACTTTAATTGTAAATATTTTGGGATGTTTAGCAATTGGTTTTATTGCAGGACACAGAAAACATTCACTAGATGTGTGGCATTTCTGGGTTGTAGGAGTCTTGGGTGGTTTCACTACTTTTTCTACATTCATGATGGAAACTTCTTGGCAAATACAAGCTCAAAATTGGCCTTACACAATTCTTTACGTTCTAGGAACATTTGGTGCGTGTTACGCAGCAACTGCTTATGCATTGAAAAAATCTGAACAAAGAAGTGATCGATGAACGAAACAGTTCCCACACTTTTTGCTATTGCTCTAGGTGGAGCACTTGGTGCGATGCTTCGTTTTAGATTGCGTTTTGTCACACAGAACGCAATAATTTCAATGGGAACCTATCCTGGAAATATCATCGCTTCGTTTTTACTTGGTTTAGTTTCGGCTCTTTTTGCTGATGCATTCTTTGCAGTTGAAGGTTGGCAAAGTTGGTTTCATCCATTCTTAACTGTAGGAATTGCAGGATCCTTATCAACTTTCTCATCCTTCATGTTGGAAATGCATGAAACAACAAAGAAACATGGATGGCTAAAAAGTATTGGTTATGCAAGCTTTACCTTTGTAACTGGATTAATTGCATTAAGTCTTGGGATATTTCTGGGAACTTCAGTTCCGGTTTAATCAGGTTTTGTGAAGTGAATTGATCTGTAAGGTGTGGCAATTGTGTGAATTGGTTGATCATGGGATTCTTTGGGAACTTCAAGGATAAATTCTAAATCAAATAACAAAACTATTCTTTTTGTGTTTTCATTTAGTTGTACCAGTACTCGGTCATAAAAACCTTTGCCTTTGCCTAATCTTGTTCCTTTAACGTCAACTGCTAAGGCTGGCAAAATAATTGCTCCCAGGTCAGTTAAATCTTTTGCTAAAACTCCTTCACCTTTTGGCTCTTTAATGCCATAGGGACCAACATTAAATTCTGCTGGGTTTTTAACCCACAGCAATTCATCATTATTAATTCGTGGAAGCCAAACATTTCTATTTAGTTTTCTAACTTCTGCGATTAGATTTTCTGTAGGTGGCTCTTCAGGAAGTGACATATATATAGCAACATCACCGGTTGTTTTGGAAAGTTCAAATAAAGCTCTTTTAGTTAGTTGCTCTGCATCAAAAGAGCCCAGTTGCGTCTTTCGTCTGGTTTCTTGCAGACTTTTACGCAAACTTTGCTTGGTCTCTTGAGTATTTGGAGTAGCCATAGTCCTAGAAGCATACTCAAAGCGCGTAATCTTTACTCATAACACTTTTAGCAAATTTAAGGAGGAAGCGATGTCAAAAGTTACCTGCGCAGTTGTGCCAGTAGCTGGTTATGGCACACGCTTTCTTCCTGCTACCAAAGCAACACCAAAAGAAATGTTGCCTGTGGTTGATAAACCTGCCATTCAATATGTTGTGGAAGAAGCAGTAGCAGCAGGACTTCATGATGTGTTATTTATTACCGGTCGAAGCAAACGTGCGTTAGAAGATCACTTTGATGATTCACCAGAATTAGAAGCAGAATTAGCAAAACAAAATAAGAGTGAATTATTAGAAAAAGTTAAAGACCCATCAGAATTAGCAAAAATACATTTTGTGCGCCAAGGAGTTCCTAAAGGTTTAGGTCACGCAGTTTCTATGGCCAAAGAACATGTGGGCAATAACCCATTTGCAGTATTACTAGGTGATGACTTAATTGACCCTAGAGATTTTGTCCTTGATGACATGTTGAAAGTACAAGCAGAACATGGTGGATCTGTCGTGTTGTTAATGGAAGTAGATCCAAGTGAGATTCATCTTTATGGTTCAGCTCAAGTAGAAAAAACTGATAAAGAAAATGTTGTCAAAGTTACAGACTTAGTTGAAAAACCAAAAGCTAAAGATGCGCCAAGCAATTACGCCGTAATTGGAAGATACTTATTTGATCCTGCAGTATTTGAAGTATTAGAAAAAACAAAACCAGGCAAAAACGGCGAAATTCAATTAACCGATGCTATGAAAACTTTGGCCAAAGATGTTAAAAAAGAAGTAGGTGGCGGATTACACGCCGTAATCTTTAAAGGCAGACGCTATGACACTGGAGATAAGTTGTCATATTTGCAATCAGTTGTGCAATTAGCAAGTGAAAGAGAAGATCTAGGACCAGCATTTAAAAAGTGGTTAAAAACTTTCGTAAATAATTTAGGAAATTAAATATGGCGCCTTTTTGGCCCGTAGTGTTAAAGCAAGATAATTTAATTCTTCGCCCGCTTAGATATAGAGACAAACGTGCTTGGATCAAAATAAGAGATAACAATCAAAATTGGTTTACTGAATGGGAAGCAACTATTCCCAACGAATTTAATGAAGGCAAAGCAAGTTTTTATCAAATTGTAAGAAATTTAAGTAATGAAGCAAGAACACAAAGAGCATTACCTTTTGTGATGACAATTGATGGACAAATTGCAGGACAAATTACTGTGGCAAACATAAATTATGGTTCAACTAGAAGTGCTTATGTTGGTTATTGGATTGGTGAAGAATTTGCTGGAAAAGGTTACACACCCTTAGCTGTTGCGATGGCAATTGATCATTGTTTTCAAGTTTTGAAACTTCATCGCATAGAAATTGCAATAAGACCAGAAAATACTAAATCATTAAGAGTTGTTGAAAAGCTTGGGTTGAGAAAAGAAGGAACTAGACCAAAATTTTTACACATTAATGGTGATTGGCGAGATCATTTGATATTTGCAATAAATGATGATGAATTAAGTGAATCTTTAGTTTCAAAGTTGAAAAAATCTTAAAAATTAGAACTGACTTACCGACACACCCCAGAAGTCAGAAAAAATAACTATCACAACTTCTAACCTATTTACATGGGGTCAGGGTTACTTTTAGCTATCGTTTTGGGTCTTTGGGGAATTGTGCTTTACCCGACCCTGGCAAAGAACCGTATTAATACCAACGAAACAAAATCAATAGATCGCTTCAATAAAGCAATGAGATCAATTAGTGATTTAGTTCCCACTAGAAATAGTGAAGTAATTGATAATCAAAGAAGTGCAGCGCTTAGAAGAAGAAATGTTACTTACACAATATTTGTCTTAAATGTTGCAGTTATTGTTACTGCATTCTTAGGCTACATTCCCGAATACGTTTCCTTGTTTCCAGTTGGAATTTTGTTAATGTGGTTAATCGCTGCATTTGTTGCAGCACAAAAAATTCAAACTGATTCTAAAGTTAATTCAAGAACATCTGTTATTAGAAAAAATTATGCTATTTACAAAAAACCAGTTGAATCAAAAACATTAATTAAGCCAGATCCTGAGCGAGATTTAATTATGGATGAAAGACCATTAGAAAGAATTGAAGAACCAAAAGTTGCACCACAACCTGTGATGGAAGAACAAAGACGCGCTCAAGGCGCTTAAATCCAGTTCCTAAACCACATGCGTAACAACCAATCATCTTTTGGCAGTTGAATAGCAGTCCAAACTGGATAAAAGAATACTGAAATTACAACAGCAAGAACTAGCAGAATTCCACCAATTACAAAGAATACTTTTTTACTAGATTCTCGAGCACTAATTCCGACATAAATCAAATTAGCAATATAAGCAATTGCTATAACTAAGAATGGTAAATAAACAATTGAGTAGAAATAAAACATGGTTCGCTCTGGAAACATTAACCATGGTGCCCAACCAGCTAAGAACAACAACACAATAGTTCCTGCTCTCCAATTTCTAGAGCGTAGGAAATTAATAAGTAACAATAAAATTGCAATTACTCCACTCCACCAAATCAGAGGATTACCAATTGCTAGCACTTCACTGGCACAATTACTACTTGAACAATTTGCTAAATTCTCTTTGTAGTAAAAAGAAGTGGGTCTAAATAGAATTGGCCAACCCAATGCATAAGCCTCATAGCTGTGATCGGTGGCAAGATTTATATGGAAATTCCACATTTGTTCGTGATAGCTCAATAATGATTTGAGAGTGTTAACAATTCCAAGACTGTCAGGATTTCTACCCCAACCATCTTCAGAACGAATCCAACCTGTCCAAGATGCAAGATAAACCAAAAATGCTGGAACTAATAATTGGATTTTGGCCCACCAAGAATCAACCAATAAAGTTCCCCAAATTGGATTCTTGGCGTGACGAGTTTTTCTAAATGAGTATTCCCAAATAACTGTTAGTAAACCAATTACAGCTAGATACCAAAGAGCAGACCATTTGGTAGCAATTGCTAAACCTAGAAAAATACCTGCAGGAATTCTCCACGGATGCCAAGTAAATCTGCCCCCAAATCTTGATTCAGGTTTTAGATTTCTAGAAATTCTGTTTCTTGCATAATCTCGATCAAGCAATAAACAAGCAATACCCATCATGACAAAAGTAGTCATAATTCCATCAAGTAATGCAGTTCTACTCATCACAATTGCTAAACCATCAATTGCTAATAAAAAGCCAGCCAATACTCCAAACCAAATTGATCTAAGTAAACGAATTGCAACTCTGGTGGTTACTAAAACTAAAAGAGTTCCCATGAAAGCAACACCAGCACGCCAACCAAAAGAATTTAAACCAAATATTTGTTCACCAAGTGCGATGATCCATTTACCCATCGGCGGATGTGCCACAAAAGAACCAACTGTTTGAAATAAATCAGTTCGTCCTTCTAATAAGAATTCATTTGCTTTTTCAACAGCTTCTCTTTCATAACCATTTGTTAAAAGCGCATAAGCATCTTTTACGTAATAAGTTTCATCAAAAACAACATCTTCAGGAATGCCTAAACGAGGCCATCGAACTAATGCAGCAATAGCTGTAACTAGAAGGGTTAAACCCCAACTGAGTAAATGCTGTTTTGGAGCATGATCAACAAGTTCATTGGTCTTATGAATATCTGGAATTCTTCGGGCATGCGCTGGATGAACTTTTCCCACGGCTGAAAGATTACGACTAACTTGTGCCTGAAAGGATGAGGTTTATGAGTGGCGGGCAATTAATTTTGGCGGCAACGCCTTTAGGCAATATTTTGGATGCCTCCCCGAGGTTAAAAGAAACTTTGGAACAAGCAGATCTAATTGCTGCTGAAGACACTAGACGTGCCAAAAGGTTATTTGCTGATTTAAACCTTGAAATAAAAGCCCCAGTTATTTCTCTATTCGAAGAAAATGAAATTGAAAAAATTCCTGACATTATTGAAAAACTAAAAAGTGGATTAAAAGTTGTCGTGATAAGTGATGCCGGAACTCCAGCAATAAGTGATCCTGGTTATCGATTAGTAACAAAAGCAATTGAAGAAAACATTTCAATTACTGTAATTCCAGGACCAAGTGCTGTGCTATCAGCACTTGTACTTTCAGGACTACCAACTGATCGTTTTTCATTTGAAGGATTCATTGCTCGCAAAGGAAAAGAAAGAACAGAAATATTAAGTAATTTAAATACTCAATCTCGAACCATGGTGATCTTTGAATCTCCCCGAAGAACTTTACAAACCTTGCAAGATATCCAAGAAATAGTTGGCGATGATCGAAAAGCAGCAGTAGTTAGAGAAATATCAAAAACTTATGAAGAAGTAATCAGGGGAAGTTTAAAAGAATTAGTGGTCTGGGCAAATAGTAAAGAAGTATTAGGTGAAATCACTCTGGTTATTGCAGGAGTAGAAAACACAGGTAAAAAAGAAGTAGATGATGAAGCTATAGCCGAAGTTAAGCAATTAATTGCAGCTGGATCAAGTTTTAAAGACGCAGTCCAAGAAGTTTCAACACAACGTGGATTGTCTAGGCGAGAACTTTATGAAGCTTCTCTAAGATTGGACTCATGAGTAGCGCTAAAGATTCTTTCTATTTATCTACACCTATTTACTATGTAAATGATGCTCCTCATATTGGTCACGCCTACACCACAACTGCAGGAGATGTTTTAACTCGCTGGCATCGCCAAAAGGGTGAAAAAGTTTGGTTCTTAACTGGCACTGATGAACACGGCACCAAGGTACAAAGAACTGCTGAAAGTAATAATTTCAAACCCCAAGATTGGGCAGATAAATTAGTAAGTGAAGCTTGGCTTCCGGTGTTAAAAACAATTAATGCTGCCAATGATGATTTCATTAGAACCACTTCTGCTAAACACAAAAAAGGTGTGCAAGCTTTTTGGGAAAACGTTAAAGCAAATGGTGCAGTTTATGAAGGAAGTTATGAAGGACCATATTGTGTGGGTTGCGAAGAATTTAAATTACCTGGAGATTTATTAAAAGAAAACGGTCAAGAACTTTGTCCAATTCATTCCAAACCAGTCGAAATGTTAAAAGAGAAAAACTGGTTCTTTAAACTAAAGCAATATCAACAACCATTAATTGATCACTACACAAAACATCCAGAAAGTATTCAACCTCAATCTGCTTATAACGAAGTAATGGCGTTTTTAAAACAAGGACTGGAAGATATTTCCATGTCTAGATCTGCAGTTTCTTGGGGAATTCCATTGCCTTGGGATGAAAAGCAAGTTGTTTATGTTTGGTTTGATGCACTACTTAATTACATAACTGCTGCAGGTTATGGCGCACCAGCAGATAGTGCTGAAGGAAAACTATTTAAAAGTGTTTGGCCAATTGATGTTCATTTAGTTGGTAAAGACATTTTAAGATTCCACGCTGTTTATTGGCCCGCGATGTTAATGGCTGCCAAAGTTGAACTTCCAAAATGTGTTTTTGCCCATGGTTGGTTATTAGTGGGTGGGGAAAAAATGAGTAAAACAAAATTAACGGGAATTGCCCCTTCTTTAATTGTTGATTATGTGGGAGCAGATGCTTTCCGCTACTACTTCTTATCTGCAATTAGATTTGGTCAAGATGGATCTTTTTCTTGGGAAGATTTAACCGCAAGATATACCAGTGAATTAGCAAACGGTTTAGGAAATCTTGCTTCCCGCGAAGCTGCCATGATTGAAAAATATTTTGAAGGAATCGTTCCTCAACCAGGAAAACTAACCGCCGCTGATCAAGTATTAGTTGAAGGAATTAAAAAAGCAGCCATAGATGCTGATGAATTCATCACAAAGCTTGATTTTTCAGAAGGCATAAACGCGATTAGAAATGTTGTTGATGCCGCAAATCTTTATGTCACAGAACAAGAACCTTGGAAAATTGCAAAAGATGAAGCAAACAAAGAAAGATTAGCCACCGTTTTATATTGTGTGGCTGAATCTTTAAGAGCAATTGCAGTTTTGTATCACGCCATCATGCCGGAGAGCACCACAAAAATTTGGAATATTTTAGGAGCCAATGAATCAATTGGAGATATTTCTAAACAGTTAATTAGTAATGCTGGAACATGGGGAATTTTGCCTGCCGGAAGCAAAGTAAACAAAGGCGAAGCAGTATTTCCTCGCCTGGCAGAAGATGAACAATAAAGACAATGAGTTACGCGCCAGAAAAGATTTTGGTGTGACCGAATCAAAGAAGCGTGAATATCCGCCTCTTCCAGAGAAATTAACCACCACCACAGTTGATGCGCATTGCCATTTAGACATTGAAGATGAAGACATCTTTATGAGTGTGGAAGATTCACTTGCAAAAGCTAAAGCTGTTGGAATTACTGGAATTGTGCAAGTAGGAGTTGATGTTCCAAGTTCCAAATGGGCAGTAAAAACTGCCAAAGAATTTTCTCAAATTCATGCCACTGTGGCACTTCATCCAAATGAAGCACCAGTTATTGCTTTAGAAAAAGGCGAGAGTGCATTAGATGAAGCAATTGCTGAAATTGCAGAATTAGCTAAAGAGGATGTAGTCAGAGCCATTGGTGAAACTGGAGTTGATTTCTTTAGAACTAGTGAAGAAGGCAGAGCATTTCAAGAGAAATCTTTCAGAGCCCACATTCAAATTGCTAACAAGTTAAATAAGCCAGTTATGGTCCACGATCGAGATGCTCACCTTGATGCCTTAAGAATTCTGGATGATGAGAAAGCTCAACAAGTAATTTTTCATTGCTATTCAGGAGATAAAGAATTTGCTCAAGAATTAGTAAAACGAGGATGGTATTTATCTTTTGCAGGCACTTGTACTTTTAAGAATGCGCAAAGTCTAAGAGATGCACTACAAGTTACTCCTTTAGAAAATGTTCTTGTAGAAACCGATGCTCCATTTCTTACCCCAATGCCATATCGGGGTTACCCAAATTCTTCATACATGATTCCGTTAACTCTTGCCACTATGGCAAAAGAAATGAATGTTGATATCAACACAGTTGCTGATGCCACCAGAACAAATGCTGAGAAGCTTTTCGGAAAGTTTGAATGACAAATCAATTATTAACTACAACTGAAATTAGAGAACTTGCCAGCAAATTAGATTTAAAACCAACAAAAAAACTTGGTCAAAACTTTGTTACCGATCAAAACACTGTTGAAAAAATAGTCAGAACCAGCAATGTCACAAAAGATTCTCATGTTTTAGAAGTAGGACCTGGTTTAGGTTCTTTAACTCTTGCATTGCTGGCAACGGGTGCAAAAGTTACTGCAGTAGAGATAGATTCTCGTTTGGCAGAATTGCTGCCAGTTACTGCTAAATCAAAAGGATTTAGTGATTCACAATTAAGTGTGATCAACAAAGATGCTTTAGAAATAACCACAAGTGATGTAAAAAATCCTGATGTATTAGTAGCAAATTTGCCTTATAACGTATCTGTTCCAGTAATCATTCATATTTTAGAAAACTTTCCTAGCATCAAAAACTATTTAGTAATGGTGCAATCAGAAGTTGCCGATCGTTTAGCTGCAGGTCCAGGTTCGAGAACTTATGGCTCACCCAGTGTGAAATTGCAATGGTATGCCGAAGTTTCTAAAGCAGGCTCTATTTCTAGAAATGTTTTCTGGCCAGTACCAAATGTTGATTCAGATTTAGTACAAATTAATAGAAAAGCAGATGTTGATGAATCAATTAGAAAAGAACTTTTTGCTGTGGTGGATGCTGCTTTTTCTCAAAGAAGAAAGATGCTTCGCTCAGCTTTAAGTTCAATGTGTGGAGGTTCAGAAAAAGCATCTCAAATTCTAGAATCTGCCCAGATTGACCCACAGTTACGTGGGGAAGCATTGAATGTTTCTGACTATGTGCGATTGACTTATGCCATGAAGAAAAGTGGCGTAACCATTACTTCAAATAGATCATGACCGCAAACTTACAAGAATTAGCTCCTAAACATATTTCAGTAAGAGTTCCCGCCAAAATTAACTTGTCATTAAAAGTTGCCCCGCTTGGGGAAGATGGTTTTCATCAATTAGCAACTGTGTTTCATGCCGTATCAATTTATGACGAAGTAACAGTGAGCATGGTTAAACCTGGACAAGAAGAAATATCTGTTGGTGGCAGTAATGCAGAAAAGATTCCAACTAATAAAGACAATCTTGTTTCAAAAGCTGTAACTGAAATTGCCAAACACGTTAATCAACCAATTCATGCACGAATTCACATCGATAAATCAATTCCCTTAGCAGGAGGAATGGCTGGCGGAAGTGCGGATGCAGCCGCAGCAATTATTGGTATAAATCATTTATGGGACTTTCATTTAACAATTGATGAACTTAATTTAATTGCTTCTAAAGTGGGATCTGATGTGCCATTTTTACTACATGGAAATACAGCTTTAGGTTATGGCCGAGGAGAGCAATTAACTCCAGTTCTTCACAGAGATTCTTTGCATTGGGTAATTGCTACTAATAATTTTGGTTTATCAACCCCTGAAGTTTATGCAGAATTTGATCATTTAACAAAAGATAAAGAAATCGAAAATCCAGAAATTTCTCTGGAATTATTACAAGCACTTGCTCATGGAAACCCTAATGAAGTAGCAAAAAATCTTGTTAATGATTTACAAGCTGCAGCTTTATCACTAAAACCAGAATTAAGAAGATTACTTAGAGCTGGAGAAGAAGCAGGAGCTTTAGCTGGAATTGTTTCTGGATCTGGCCCAACGTGTGTATTTCTTT
>Ga0208787_1000247_pt1 | contig 27254 bp, 25 predicted proteins | sample Wag4_2014_7_11_FD_187362 | JGI IMG/M metagenome (GOLD analysis project Ga0208787, IMG submission 187362) | Fresh water microbial communities from Ohio, USA - Utica-2 Time Series HT 2014_7_11 (SPAdes) (version 2) | ecosystem: Environmental > Aquatic > Freshwater > Water tank | place: USA: Ohio...
GTGGCCTGGTTGAATACCAATTACGGTGATACCAAGGATACGGTCAAGCCACAGGTGGACATCTACAATGTGGATGGGAAAGATATCATTCTCCTCGCTGAAGGCAGGCTGGTAAACCTCGGTTGTGCTACCGGACACCCAAGTTTTGTAATGAGTAATTCATTTACAAACCAGACGCTGGCTCAGATTGAATTGTGGACTAACCACAGCAAATACGATAAGAATGTTTACGTGCTTCCAAAGCACCTGGATGAAAAAGTAGCCATGCTGCATTTGTCCAAGATTGGTGTTGTACTCGACGAACTCACTGTTGAACAGGCGGAGTACCTCGGTATACCCAAGAGCGGTCCTTTCAAATCTGAACACTACCGTTACTAATCCAGACAATCAATTTACAAACCCGACCTACTCCAATTGGTCGGGTTTTTTGTTGTAGGCCGATGATTAAGATGGTAGGATTCTAACAAATATTCAAAATTGAATTATTTGTAATAACTTTGTAATTACAAAAATAAGACTTCATGGAAGTTTCAATCATTAAAATTGGAAATTCAAAAGGTTTTCGATTAAGTAAGACAATTCTGGAGAGATACAATATCACAGACAAAATTGAATTGATCCTTGAGAAAGGACAAATCATTTTGCGTCCAATTGCTGAGCCTCGCCTTGGCTGGGATAAAGCATTCCAAAAGATGCATGAAGAGGGCGATGATCAACTCCTCATGAATGATATTTTTGACGATGAGAACTTTGACGAATGGAAGTAAAACAATATCAAATAGTCTTGGTAAATCTTGACCCAACCTTGGGTAGTGAAATTCAAAAAACAAGACCGTATGTTATTATTTCTCCCAACGAAATAAATGATAATCTGAGAACTGTTGTTATAGCACCGATGACCTCAAGTAGTAAAAAATACCCAACGAGAGTAAAAATCAAACAAAACAACCAAGAAAGCTGGGTTGTAATTGATCAAATTAGAACAATCGACAAAATTCGCATTGTAAAAACGTTTGGTTCGCTTACAGAAAATGAATTACGTGAATGTAAACGTGTGATACGAGAGACATTTGTTGACTAAATATCATCTGGACTGTTCGTGGTAAATATATCCCCAGTATACTCAAAACCAAAATATAAGAGCTGGAAAGAGACGGCCGAACCCGTTGTAATCACCCCTCAAATTATTAAATAAACTTAACTTTACAATTCAACTAAGAGGTGTTATGACAAGACTCTCCGTCAATATCAACAAAATCGCCACCCTACGCAACAGCAGGGGCGGAAACAATCCCGATCTCATACAGGTTGCCCTGGATGCGGAACGTTTTGGTGCTGAAGGGATTACCGTACACCCCAGGCCGGATGAACGTCATATTCGATATGTAGATGTTAGGGCGCTGAAAGAAGCCATTACCACTGAATTCAATATTGAAGGCAACTGCAGAGAAGAAAAATTTGTGAAACTGGTGTTGGAGGTGAAACCCGATCAAGTAACCTTGGTTCCAGACAGTGAAGGACAACTGACGTCTGACCATGGTTGGGATACCATCCAACATCGGAAATACCTCCAAGAAATGATTGCCCGCTTCAAAGCTGCCGGCATACGGACCAGCATTTTCTGTGACCCGGACCTCCGCATGGTGGAAGGAGCAGCTGCTACCGGAACCGACAGGATAGAGCTGTATACTGAATCCTATGCCAGAAACTTTGCACATGACAGAGAAAAGGCAATTGCCCCCTACCGTGAAGCTGCTGAGCTGGCTCGTTCAGCTGGAATGGGCATCAATGCTGGACATGATTTGGATATGCATAATCTTGGTTTCCTGGCAAAAAATATTTCTGCGCTGGATGAAGTAAGTATCGGGCATGCATTAATTTGTGATGCATTATATTTGGGATTGGAAAATACCATCCAGATTTATAAAAGGGCACTTACCCAGAGATGAAACAAATTCTACATTCATACGTTTTAAAAAGAAAAATCATGAAAAGACTCCTCAACATTGTAATGCTGCTTACATTAACCTCATATGGTATAACAGCTTGTGCACAGAATGCAAAACCTAGTCCAGCTATGACAGCAACAGGTAAAGCCGGTAATGCAAACATAACCATCAACTACGGGGCTCCTTCAGTTAAAGGCCGTAAAGTTTGGGGCGAGCTTGTTCCCTACGGGAAAGTATGGCGAACCGGTGCCAATGATGCAACTACCATCGAAATTGATGCTGATGTAAAGATCGAAGGTCAGTCACTTGCAAAAGGTAAATATTCACTTTTCACAATTCCTGAAGCCAACGAGTGGACCATCATCATCAACAAAAATCCAAAGCAGTGGGGTGCATACAGTTACAAACAGGAAGAAGACGTTTTGCGAGTTAAAGTAAAACCAGGTTCATCAGCTGCATTCAACGAAGTATTGAAGTATGAAGTATCAGGTGGCAAGGTTAATATCCTTTGGGAGAACCTTGCAGTATCCTTTTCAGTAAAATAATTTCAGATAAAATATTCAGGAAGCTGTCTGCTGGAAAGCAGGCAGCTTTTTTATGTCAAAACCTGTATTTCATCTGGTTATCTAAATAGCCTCTCAGGGCAACTGGAGCAGCCAATCAAGGTAGGCAGGCATAACGCGACCCCATGTTGCAACATTATGCGAACCATCTTCAACTTCAAGGTAACTGATTTGTTTTTCAGAAAACCCTACTGACTTCAGTTCTTTTATCAGATCAAGCGTATCATCAATGGCATCAATTATACCATTAGCATTTCTGTCTGCTGTCTCATCTAGTTTTCCAGCTTGAAAAAAGAAACGTTGGATTTTGTTAGCCTTCAACGTTCTTACTTTGGCATGTAAAATTCTGTCTCGCTCATCGTTATAGCCATCTTTGATATCTCGTGAACGCCACCAGAAAGCACCGCTGAATGCCGCTGCAGAATCAAATAAAGTAGGATGACTCAACCCCATATCAATAGACATGAGTCCGCCCAAGGAAAACCCAAGCGTATGGTACTTTGTGAATGTGCTGTAGCCGCAATGCAGCTTTACCAGCGGCAGCACTTCATGCATAATAAACTGTGTATACAAACCGGCTTTTGAACCTCTTTGCATGTAATCTGGCATTCCTGCAACCCCATATTCCTGAATCCTATCTATTCCTGCGTGCACCCCAACACAAATGAATCTTTCCCCAGCGGCAGTATTGTTTCTTAACAGGGTAGAAAACCTCATTTTTTCAAGATCCTGTCCGTCTTGTATCAATAAAAGTTCCCTGCTCATGTCAATTTGATTCTTTACAGGCGCAAGTACATCAATCCTAACTGTTCTGTTAAGAAATACGGAATTGATAAATGATGTGCGCAGGAAGAAATTCATGAGTTTGTGAAAATATCAAAATTTTGAAGGAACCAGACAGAATCCTATTTTTTTAATTTGACAATGAATGCTTAAATTCGGTAGGAATTGCTGCAACAACCTGAAAAAGAGTTCATTACCTAAATTTAACCACATGGCCAGAGTTATTGGTATCCTTCATGGCAAAGAAAGATCATTTCCTGAAGCTTTTGTTAAGCGGGTTAATGAAAAAAAGATAGCCGGCATACATGCGGAACAAGTTAAAATCGAAAAAGTTAAACAAGGTGAAGCCTGCGGTTATGATGTGATCATCGATAGAATATCTCAGGATGTCCCGTTTTACCGTTCATACCTTAAAAATGCTGCAATCAGTGGAACTGCTGTTATCAATAACCCATTCTGGTGGAGTGCTGACGAGAAGTTCTTCAACAATGCCCTTGCCACAAAAATAGGAGTTCCGGTACCCAAGACCGTTATCCTTCCATCCAGGGAGCTTCCTGATGATACTTCATCAGAGTCATTTGCCAATCTTTCATATCCGCTAGACTGGAAAGGGATGTTTGACTATGTTGGCTTCCCCGCATATATGAAGCCTTTTGCCGGTGGTGGCTGGAAAAATGTTTATCGCTTAAACAGCATTGATGATTTCTTTGAAAAACATGCTGAAACAGGTCAACTTGTTATGTTGCTCCAAGAGGAAATTGTTTTTGAGGAGTATTACAGGTGTTATTGTATTGGTAGAAAACATGTTCGAATCATGCCCTATGAACCCAGAAATCCACATCATTTGAGGTATGTAGCTGCCTTTCAACCCTCAGCTGAATTACTACAACGAATGGAAGAAATTGTGTTAAAGATTAATAACTTTCTGGGGTACGATTTCAATACGGTAGAACTTGCCGTGAAAGATGGTGTGCCTTACGCAATCGACTTTTGTAATCCTGCACCAGATGCAGATTTGCAGAGTGTGGGAGCTGAAAACTTTGAATGGGTAGTTGAAACAGCTGCAAATTACGCTATTGAGACAGCCTTAAGCTTGCATGATGGTTCAGACAACCTCAGCTGGGGTGAATACATCAGCAGGAGCGTAGCAAGGCAATCTCTTACATCCTGAAAACACCATGACTATATGATTAATTTTGAAACGTTTACAATAGGCATTGAAGAGGAATACATGGTGATTGACCCTGTATCAAAGGAATTGGTCAGCCATGAACAGAAAATTGTAGCGGAAGGGCAAAAAATCATCCACGAAAAGGTTAAGGCCGAAATGCATCAGGCAGTTGTAGAGGTTGGAACGGATATTTGCTCCTCCGTTGAAGAAGCAAGAAAAGATATCTACAATCTGAGAAAAACTATTCACGAAATCGCGAATAGTCTCGGTTATGGAGTAGGGGCAGCCGGAACCCATCCATTCAGCACCTGGCGTAAACAACTTATTACAGATAACATCAGGTACAAGGAGATTGTAAATGAAATGCAGGATGCTGCCCGATCTAATTTGATTTTTGGATTGCATGTACATGTAGGGATGCCATCTCGTGAAATGGCAATACATATTGCCAATTCTGCCAGGTATTTTCTGCCCCACGTTTTCGCACTCAGTACAAATTCTCCATTTTGGGAAGGACGGGATACTGGTTTCAAATCATACAGAACTAAAGTATTTGATAAATTTCCCAGAACAGGTATCCCTGAATATTTTGATAGTTACAGTGCTTATGAGAATTATGTCAATTTGCTAATAAAAACCAATTGCATTGACAATGCTAAAAAAATCTGGTGGGACCTTCGCGTTCATCCATTCTACGGCACTGTTGAATTCCGCATTTGCGATGTGCCACTTACTGTTGATGAGACCATAGGACTGGCATCAATTTTTCAATGTATCTGTGTAAAATTGTATAAGCTGAGAGCTGCTAACTTAAACTTCATGATTTACCCAAGAACTTTAATCAATGAAAATAAGTGGCGGGCTTCAAGGTATGGAATTGATGACAAATTGATTGATTTTGGTAAAGAGCAGGAAGTCAATACGAGGTCACTTATTCTTGAATTATTGGATTTCATTGATGATGTTGTGGATGACCTGGGGTGCAGGGAGGCTTTAAAAGTAATTCAAAAGATACTCGAAAATGGAACAGGAGCAGACCGGCAGATTAAAAATTATGCAGAAACCAAAAACTACCAGTCCGTAATGTCGATGATTGAATCGAAATTTCTTGACTCGTTTTAGTTTAATTTTGCACTAGATGGGTACAATCAGGATTGCTATTCTCGACTTATATGCCGGCCATGCCAACGAAGGTATGAGATGCATTCGGGAAATTTTAATAGATATTCAAAATAAACACGGCATCTCCATGTCTTGGGATGAATTTGATGTGAGAAATTCCATTGAAATTCCAGGCATGCAATATGACATCTATATTTCATCTGGGGGTCCCGGAAGTCCTATAGACAGCATGGGTGAAGCTTGGGATAACGCTTACTTTAACTGGATAGAAAAATTAGTTAAATGGAATGATGATGCTGAACAGATCAATAAAAAGTTTGTCTTTTTTATCTGTCATTCTTTTCAGCTGGCATGCAGGTACTTTGAAATCGGACAGGTCACTAAACGGAAATCTACATCTTTTGGCGTTTTTCCTATTCATTGGATCAATCCAAGTGAAAGAGACCCTGTATTTCAAGGCCTTGAAGATCCTTTCTATGGCGTTGACAGCAGGGATTTTCAGGTTATACAACCAGATAACCTTCGGTTGGAAGAAATTGGCGGAGAGTTACTTTGTTTGGAAAAAGAAAGACCTCATGTTCAATTAGAGCGTGCAGTTATGGCTGTTAGATTCAATCCATGTATGATTGGAACACAATTTCATCCTGAAGCTGATCCCCAGGGCATGAGCATGTATCTTCAGCAGGAGGAGAAAAAAAGAAATATCATAGACAATCATGGCTTTGAAAAGTGGCAGTCAATGATTGATCACCTAAATGATCCTGATAAAATCAGATTAACCCATAATCAGATTTTACCTAATTTCATCTTGCAGTCAATTGCAAAAATCAATTACCCTTATTGCTTATCCTGAATTCAACTGCCATGATTAAGTCTATAAGGGAAGCATACAATGAGTCATTTACAGTGCAACAATATACTGGCTTCTTAGCCGAAATTGAGCATTTTTTTCCCGGAGCACTTGATTTCCGCATTGCTGAAACACCTGTATTTATTGACAAGGCAATGCGAAACAAGATGATTGACACATGTGAATACATCATCAGCAAAATACAGGAAGAGGCATTTTTAAGTCACACAGAAAGCGCTATTCCTGTTGAAGAAAGAGTCAGTGGACAGGAAAAACCATGTCAGTTTATTGCATTTGACTTTGGCATTTGCACAAATGTTGACGGTATTGCAGAACCTGCCCTCATTGAATTACAAGGTTTTCCAACATTGTTTTGTTTTCAAGCATTTTATCCATCGATATTGGAAAAACATTTTACAATCCCCTCCGGATATTCTCAATTTTTTAGTGATTACACGCGTGAGTCTTATTTAGAATTGCTTAAGCAGAACATTGTGGGAAGTAACAATCCAGAAAACATTATTTTGCTTGAAATAAAACCACACGAACAAAAAACAAGAATAGATTTTTATTGCACGGCCAGATACCTTGGTATTACCATTGTTTGCATTTCTGAATTATTTACAGAAGACAATAAAATTTTTTATCTCAAAGAAGGCAGAAAAATACAGGTTAACAGAATATACAATAGAGTAATTAGTGATGAGCTGAAGCAGGTTCAAAAAATGATGGATATCAAATTTGATATAACCGGGAATTGGGATGTGGAATGGATCCCCCACCCTAACTGGTTCTATCGCATTTCAAAATATACATTACCCTTGTTGAATCATCCTAATATACCAGAAACAAAATTCCTGAGTGAATTATCTTCAATTCCAGTTAACCTCGAAGATTATGTTTTAAAACCATTATTTTCATTTGCGGGCCAGGGTGTTGTCATTGATCTTAAGCGTGAAGACCTCAATGACATCAATGACCCGGAGAACTGGATTTTACAAAGAAAAATGAAATATGCAGATTGTATAGAAACGCCGGATGGGCTTGCAAAAGTAGAAGTACGGATTATGTATATTTGGGAGGACGGGACAAAAAGACCAGTTCCGGTAACAAATCTGGCCAGGCTGAGTAAGGGTAAAATGATTGGAACAAGGTATAACAAGGATAAAAGCTGGGTGGGCGGAACTGTAGCCTATTTTGAACAATAAATAAACATCATGCCACATTTAAACGAGATTGTAAAAAAACAATTAACTGAAGGAATAATCGGACAATACGTTCACAGTAAAAGTATGACTGTTGGTTGGGTAGAGATTAAAAAAGGCAGTGATCTTTCTGTTCATCAACATCCACATGAACAAATTACGATTATGCTTGAAGGGAAACTGGAAATGCAGATTGGTAATGAAACGGTTATACTTGAGCCAGGTATGATACAGGTAATTCCATCAAACACACCACATGGCGCTATTGCACATTCAGATTGTGTACTGGTGGATGTTTTCAATCCTGTCAGAGAAGATTACATAAGTTAATTCAATTATTCTTCTTCTCCGCTATTCTTCAGGATTCCCAATAACGTGTAGGCATTGTGCTGAACAATCGTGCCTGGTTTAATTTCTTCCAGACCACTGACAATCTCTATTTTTCCTTCAGCAGCAATACCTGTTACAACAGGTTTCATCTGGTATGCATTAGGTGAAATCATCACAAAAATAAACCGTCCATTACCAAACCTGACTACTGCATCATCGGGCAGCACGGTTGCTTTTTTATTGCGAACAACTAACTCGCCTTCAACTAGCATGCCAGGCAATAAATTTGATGGAAAATTCTTAAAATGACAATGCGCTGTAGCGGTTCTATCTTCATCAATTCCTTTGTTAACTAAAATAACTTCCGCCTGATATTGATTTGCTGGGGACTGCGGTTGATAAACCATAACGGAGGTACCCTTCGTAACTGCAGGAAGATCTTTTTCAAAAATTGTCAATGCAACATGAATATCATCAGGATCAATCAATTCAAAAAGTGTTTCTGTCGGCTGTATGTACTTACCTGTATTGACATTGACCTTTGAAACATACCCATTGATTGGCGATTTAATAAAAACCTCTCCGCTGAGGTTATTTTCATTCAAAACAACAGGATTCACACCGATAAGTTTCAATTTTTCCTTTAAAGCATTAACAGTGATTGTTTGCACTTTTACATCAGATTCTATCTGTTGAAAATTTCTGGAAACACCTGCATTGGCTGACTTCAGATCCTGTTGCCTCTCCTGCTCCAGTTTCAACAGATCCAGTTTTGCAACTGCCATGAGAAAATCCTGTTGCAATTGAATAATTGACTGATCATTAACTGTTGCAATAACTTCTCCTTTACTGACATGCATACCTGGTATTAATTTGGTATGTTTCAGAAAACCACCCATCGGGAAGTTAATGGATATCATATTCTGTGGAGGTAAATCAATTTCACCCTGTACTTTAATGGTAGAGCTCATCAGTTCTTCTGTTGCATCCCCTAAACTGATTGTCATCTCACTTAACTGCTCCTTAGTCAACGACACAACTTCACTGTCAATACTATCATTTGAATCCGTAACATCACTAACGGCATTTTGTCCGCATGAAATCAATGACGATATGATTATTCCGAAAACTATTTCTTTGTATGTCATACTATTTTTTTTCAATAAGATACTGATAAGCCGAAGATGCAAGCTGCAAAGCAACTATAGCATCAGCATGGGCACTGAAAACCTGTAATTGCTGGTTGATTAACATAACCCTTTCCGCATAAGTTATATCTCCTGTTTGCAGGCGGATTTTAGTCTGATCAGCTATAGAAAATGCGAGCTTTATCCCTTCGCCATTGTAATATTCGTAGGCTTCCTTTGCGGTCTTGTATGTTAAAATGACCTCTGCTAGCTGGTTTTTTAACTGTATCCTTGTCTGATCAAGGGCAAGCAATGCAGCTTCAGAACTGAGCCTCGCAGCTTTAACCTTAGCTTTTGATGTTCCATTTAAAACTGGCAAGCTAAGTCCAAACTGGTAAATGCCAAATCGGTTATTAGTGCCATAATATTGCTGTGTAACTCCGTCAGGACTTTGCCAGCCCTTGATAGATAAATTACTGTATCCCAAATTAAAATCTGGTGCAAGTTTATTTTTCTCAAGTTCAAGCAATGCATTTGATACCTTAACTTTCGCTTCCTGATTGCTAAGTAAAGGGTGCTCCTCAATTCCTGCATCCATTTTCAAAATTACATCAGTTGGATTTTCAGTACGAGGAGTTACAGCAAAACCAGCGTTAACAAGCATATTTAATTGTTGCCTCAGGTTAAATATATCTGAATCAAGCTGGGTTCGCTGAAAATAAAATTGTTGCAACTGAAGCTTGATCGATTGTGATGCAGATTGATTGATTTCACCGGCTTTTAGCTGAGCAGCAGCTATCCTGTCCCACTCAGTGTAGGTTGAAATAAATCTCTTAATAATATCCTCACGCCTTTCCAAATCCATTATCCTGAAACATAAGTCACGGATAGCCAGTTTATACCTCGCAATTTCCAGCGCTTTGTTAGATGCTGCCAAATCCAAAGCAGCATATTGATAACTTTTCTTACGGGAATATACAGCAGGCAGTTGCAAATCTTGGTTAATAAATAAACGGGTGTCATTGAATGCACTGTTAATATTGCCATATTCCAAACCGGCATTTGTTTTAGCAAAATCTAAGGGGTTCTTTGCCAACACTTTCATGATGTCAACCTCTTTTCCTGCCATCTTCAATGCCAACGCATTACGCTCACCTATTGCAAGGATTGAGTCAAGTGGCAAAGATTGAAAATCATTGGATCTGCGAAGATTATCAAATGAGATGACTCGTTGTTCTTGAGCCAATGAATTAAGAGAAAAACAGAGTAGGATAATACTTACAGCAGCTTGCTTAACATGTTTCTTGCGTTTTTCAACCCATACATACAAAACAGGTAAAACCAACAATGTTAACAGTGTTGCTGAAATAAGTCCCCCTATCACTACAGTGGCCAAAGGTCTTTGTACTTCAGCACCTGAGCTTGTACTCAATGCCATTGGCAGGAAACCGAGTGATGCAACTGCTGCAGTCATCAAAACAGGTCTGAGTCTTGTCATTGTTCCCTTTACTGCAACTTCGTCAATTTCAAGGTTAGTCTCATTTTTCAAACGATTAAACTCGTTGATCAACACGATGCCATTCAAAACTGCTACACCAAAAAGCGCTATGAAACCAACACCGGCAGAAATACTGAATGGTAGATCTCGCAACCAAAGTAAAAGTATACCACCAATGGCAGACAGCGGAATTGCCGTGTAAATCAGCAATCCATATTTTAGAGACCCAAAAGAAAAATAGAGAATGAGTAAAATCAGTAAAAGTGCAACAGGGACTGCAATCATCAATCGGTTTTTTGCTTCGGTTAGGTTTTCAAACTGGCCTCCAAAATTCACATAATAACCAGCAGGTAACTTGATTGACTTTTCTATTTTCTTTTGAACTTCTTCAACCACAGACTGAATATCGCGGTCGCGCACATTGAATGCAATAGTTATCCTGCGTTTGGCATCTTCCCTTTGAATTTGATTTGGTCCCTCTTCTATAACAATGTCTGCCAGCTGTGCAAGTGGAACATGGATACCCTTTGGGTTAACCATAGATAACATGCCCAGATCATCCAGATCATTTCTACTTGATTCTTTTAATCGAACAACCAAATCAAATCTGCGTTCATTTTCATACACCTGTCCTGCAGTTTCTCCTGCAAGGGATGTTCTGATAAACCTGTTTACATCAGTTATATTTAATCCGTAGGCTGCAATTGCACTTTTTCTGAATCTTATCACAACCTGAGGAAGGCCGGTTACACGCTCTGCAAAAATATCTTTAGCACCTTCTACTTTACTGATAACTTTTTCAAATAATGCAGCGTAGTGAGATAAGGTATCCAGATTTTCTCCATAGATTTTGCATACGACATCTTGTTTTGCACCTGCAATCAATTCATTGAATCTCATCTGAACGGGGTATTGAAAACCACCAGTTAGTCCGGGTACTTTGTTGATTGCCGCACTCATTTTGTTCGCCAATTCATCATAGCTTTCTGCGCTGGTCCACTCTTTTTTATCTTTAAGGTTAACAATAATATCCGTCATTTCAATTGGCATTGGATCAGTAGGAATTTCACTTGCACCAATACGTGTTACTACCTTAATTACTTCAGGAAACTTTTGCAGTTCGTGCACTGCTTCGGATGTTGCTTTTACGGTTGCTTCCAGTGTACTTCCCGTCATGAGGCGAGCATCGATTGCAAAATCTCCTTCTTCCAGTTCAGGAATAAATTCACCTCCAAGTTGCAGTGAAACAAGGAGAGATGCTATCAATAAAAAAACAGAGGCAAAAATAACTTTGATGGGGTGTGCAATAAATCTTTGAAGTATTGAACTGAGCAGTGTTTGCAGGCGAGCAATCATTTTATCCGAAAAAGTATCCTTGTGATTAAGCTTTTTGCTTAATACAAGACTGGTCATCATGGGTACATAAGTCAATGACAGTATGAAAGCCCCAATCAATGCAAACGTAACTGTTTGCGCCATGGGTTTAAACATTTTACCTTCGATACCTGTCAAAGAAAGAATAGGAATATAAACAATCAGGATAATGATTTGTCCGAATACAGCAGCACCCATCATTCTTCCGGCAGACTGTTCAACAGCAGTGTCCATTTGAGCTGGACGAAGCACAAGTCCTTCATGTTTCTTTGAATGTAACCTATGAAGAACTGCCTCAACAATAATTACCGCGCCATCTACAATCAAACCAAAATCCAATGCCCCCAGACTCATCAGGTTACCGGATACGCCAAAAAGATTCATCATCCCAACCGCAAACAACATAGCAAGTGGTATAACTGATGCTACGATGAGGCCTGCTCTTAAATTACTCAGGAAAAATACAAGAATCAGCAAAACAATAAGCGCCCCTTCAAGCAGGTTGGTTTTTACTGTATTAAGGGTTCTGTTTACCATTTTGGTACGGTTGAGAAAAACTTCTACCTCCACACCTTCAGGCAACGATTTCCTGATTTGATCCATGCGCTTTTCGATCCCCCTGATTACGTCAGAAGCATTTTCTCCTTTCAACATCAGTACAACAGCACCAGAGACCTCACCCTGATCTTTGTAGGTTAATGCTCCGTAGCGAACAGGAGTTCCAATCCGCACATCTGCAAGATCTCTTACATATACGGGTGTACCAGAGCCAGAATTGGCAACATAGATATTGCCAATTTCTTCCATGGTTAGAGCAAGGCCTTCAGTTCTGACAAATAAAAGCTGAGGACCTTTTTCTATGTAAGCTGCACCTGAATTCTGGTTGTTTTTTTCAAGTGCTGTAAATACCTGGTCAAGAGAAATGCCAATTGAACGCATTTTTGCGGGATCCAGCGCCACTTCATATTGCTTGAGTTTTCCACCGAAGCTACTAACATCCGCAACACCCGGAGTGCCCATCAATTGACGCCTTATAATCCAGTCTTGGATGGTTCTCAGTTCTGTAAGGTCGTATTGTTTTTCATATCCCTTCTTCGGACGCACAACATACTGATAGATTTCACCCAGACCTGTGGTGACAGGTGCCAGTTCAGGCGATCCTGCTTCTTGGGGTATGTCATCTTTAACCATTGCCATCCGTTCAGTAACCTGTTGCCGACACCAGTAAATATCTTTACTATCTTCAAAAACAATGGTCACTACCGATAAACCAAACCTTGAAATGGATCGTATTTCCTTTATACCAGGAATATTCGAAGATGCCTGTTCTATAGGGAAAGTGATCAACCGTTCCACTTCAAGTGAACCCAGCGTAGGAGAAACAGTTATTACCTGAACCTGATTAGAGGTAATATCTGGTAACGCATCAACAGGTAAATTTACAAGCTGAATACTACCCCAGATAATCCAGGCCATAGTAAATAGTCCGATTACCAGTTTATTTCTGACCGAAAACCTGATGATTGCCTGCAACATGGATGCAATTTGTACAAAATATGTTGATTTGATGCTTATTTACAACAATCCTTTTTGACAAATAGTCCACCAACAAAAAATATAATTGACTTTATGATTTTAATCATTTTTTTTATCAGCAAATGCATTTAGAAAAGTCTGTTCAAAAGAAATATTGAATCCTGTTTGAGCCATTCTGAATGCATTTCCAGCCAGCTGAAACCTATAACCGAGATTAAGTTTGCTGCTGCTGTTTATGATCAACTGAACTGCGGGAGCCAGGTCAAGAAACTGATATTTACGATCAAGTCCCCGGCTGCCTAAGATTTCAATATATGCATTAAAATTGGTTTGTCGGTAGTTGCTGTACTTGCGGGGAAGTATCAAATATCCTGTTGAAAGTGCGTAATTGAAACTGCGGTAACCAAAATTTCTTGGTCCCCCATATTTCAACCAACGCTCACCATCGAGTACTTCCTGCCAGGTAAAAGTTGATGATACAGCAAGCTTATTTACCAGTTGCGTAAATATCAATCCGGCCTGAAATGCAGACTGGTCGCCCTCTCCGGTTAATTCATCAAAAAGCAGATTATTCTTACTATAGATACCTTTTAAAAAAAATGCAGCCCTGAAATGCTTGTGAATGTCATCAACAGACAGCCACCGCCACTTGGCATATAGACCAACTGATTCAAAATTCAATTGCCGGTCTGGATAAACTTTATACATGTTAGAAAAAGTCAGAGACGGTCTTATCATCAATGATTTATTCAGTCCCATTCCTGCTTCAAGCATTTGTCTTGTGCCCAGGTGTTTATGTCCGTTAAATGATTCATTTACATATTTGCCCGCATACTTCAGGTTAAGAGATTTCGCTGGAACATTTGATGCCGGATCATTCAGCACATAAAGCTCTTGTGCGTAAACAGCATTATAGAAAATGCTAAACACAAACACAACAATATAGATTTTACTTATATTCATTTTATTATAACATGAACTGATTGAATAGCATTATTAAGCTCAGGAATTTGACAGTCTGCAATTTCAGGAGTTTGATAACAAGCAAGTTTATTTCCTGCAAGTAGTTTTTTATACTCTTTTATGCCAACATATCCTTTGTCTATTATTTGCATTTTAACATCACCAGATAATACTTTGGCTTTAGCCAGTATAATATGAAAATAGGTACCACCAATTTTTAAATGTGACTGCTGACTTGCTGTTTCTCCGTTTGCGGTAAAAGTTAAAACAAGATTTGACACAGAGAAACCTGCGGCTTCAACTTTCTTTTTTATCTGATCCGGATAAACTTCATTTCCCGGTTTAAATGAAATCAAAAAAGTAGAAGTATTCAAATCTGTATCAACATTTCCAACAAATGATAAGGCTGTAAGATTTGTAAAAATGGATTTCGCACACAATGCACAGGTGAGTCCGCTTGCCTGTAGGGTCGCGCTGGTGAATTGTCCTTTACCAAAGATGAATGATAAAAGAAAAATACAGCTTAAAATGATTTTTTTCATTTTGCTAAGCAATTATGTAGCCGCCGCAAGCGGCGGCCACATTGAATGAACAATAAAATTTTACTTTTTACAACACTGCTTGCCAGGTTGGCAAGTTTCAGATTTGCAGCATGATTTTCCCGCTTCGCACTTACCACAGTCAGCACAATTCGCAGCATGCTTTTCACATGTGCCGTTGTCACAGCAGGCCATTTTATCGGAATCTTTAGCTGGACTGGATACTGCCTTTCGCTCGTATTGGCAACATCCATGTAATTTGCTGTAAACATCATTGGGGGCTGTAAAATCCTGTGTATCATAACCTGCAGCGGCAATAGCTTCCTGAATCTTGGAAGCCGATGTTTTTTTCATCCTGTAGTTCACCTGAAGTTCATGTGTTGTTTCACTCCAGTTTGCCTTAGTGGCACCAGCTTTAAGGGCAGCTGTTTCAATAACTTTTTTACACATACCACAATTACCCCAAACCTTGATGGTTTCAGATTGCTGCGCCAATAGACTATTTGATATGAAAGAAAATAAAAGGAAAAGGATGAAAGATTGAAAAGTTTTCATGAATAAATTTTGAATGTGACAATAAAAAGGAAGAAAAATTCCTACTTGCTATGCACATTAATCTTAAATCCGGAAAACCTGATACTTCAAATACAAGGGAGGACTGCCCAAAACCTGGTCAGAAACTTTAATAACATCAAATTCCTGCCGGAGTATTGGGATCCTTATCGGGCACCCTAAATTTTCCTCAAATATGGAAGCAGGTGGATTCAATGCTGATATTGAAGCTGATGGAAATGCTTCAGCATCTGATTTGATTACAATTATATCGTCATGGCAGCATGATTTACTTTTCATGCCACAATACGAACAACCTTCATGGCTATCCTGACCAATGGTAACCGAAGCAAGATCACCCATACAATAATGTACCTGCAAAACAGTACCCGCTTGGGTAACAATATGCATGCACAAAAGGAGTATGGTTAATATCTTTTTCACTCTATAAAGTTACAACTAAGCGATTTTATTTGACATGAAATTTGGAATTTTAACAATTTTAAGCCTGTTTAATTGACAAAATTCCAAAAAATACCGAGCCTGAATACCATTCCGGGATTCGGATAAAATGGTGCTACTACATTATTCTTTTTAAATCCAAAACCATAAGCCCTTGTAGCTGTATTGAGATTCTCCAACCGCACATAAGCTGTAAAACTCCTGATTCTGAAATTAAAGTATGCTGTAACGTCAGGTCTGTTTTGAACGTAAAACAAATTCTGATAAAAAAACTGTCCATTTACCGGTGAATAGTCATCTGCATAATAGGCAGTATAGTACCTTAAGTCAAGCCCCGAAGCCATTACAAGATTCCTGAATGGTTTTCCTTCATAAGCCAGCCTGGTTCTCACATAACCTCTTGGCAAATTGATCGGAACATCCCCAATGGCTTCCTGTAAGTAAAGGTCAAGGTACCATTTCCATTTTTTGCCCAGCGATGTCTCCTTGCTCAATCCGGCTCTGGCAAAATTGAACAATGGTGCATACTGATCAACTGTTTTAAAGTCCTTGAAATACGTGTAGTTTGACTGCAGAAAATATTCGAAGCTCAATTTAGCCTTCAATGCCGAAATATACAGGGAACCGGATAATGCTGTTACATTCTCATTGTTGAACTGCTTTGTTTTTTCAATTGGGAATCCTGTTTTGTATACCTGTAAATAGGATGGAGACCTGTTTATATTCTGGAAACCAATTTCCAGGGTACCAATCCTCCTGCCAAGTGAACGCTGCAACCTGGCCTGTGCAGCATAGTTGCCTAAATCCCGCCCAGCCGAATAAAACTCTCCATACAGCATCATATCCCATTTCTTGTTGCGTGTGGTATTCCTATACTCCCCATGCACCATGATATTGAGAAACCGATCCTTAATTGTATCGGAAACGGAACTGAAATTCATCAATGTAGCTCCTGCTTTGAAAAACTGAAGTAAGTTTTTTGAATCTGGAAATTGAATAACTGAAAAATCATTTCGCACTACATTCCACTGATTTTTGAAATCCAGTGTATCGGGTACTGCAGCAAAATCATAGTTGGTTTTGTAAAAATCAGATGCCCCGGCAGCCTGAACATCGAGAAATCTGTACAAATAACTGGATATATGTGCCGTATGTTCAAAGCTTAGTTTAGGCAGAAAAAACCTTATGACAGAGGAGTCGGTTTTTACAGAATCTTTTTTACCAAAATCATACCGCTGTCTGAATAAAGCATGTTTATCCACATACCGGTTGCCTGTGCCTAGTTTGACATTGAAAAAATTTCTTGATGAAAGACTTGTTGAGGCAAGCTGGGTGGGGATGTTAAACCTGTCGTTATAGGCAGGATTCTCGTTTACGAGTAAATCCGGATCAACAATTCCACCATTTTCTGAAGATTGCAAAGCATTGTTGATGAGTATCACATAAGCGTGATAACGTTGATTCTCTGATGTAAAATCTGAATTAAATCGGATATTATTGTGGTTGGTATTTTGAGAATTGAATGTACCCGGAGCATTGTACAACCTGTAATGAAAGACAAAATTCCAGTTAGGCCTTATGTTCTGGGTATGCAAAACGCTGATATGCTGTTCAACCTGACTACCCACAAGGTAACCAAGTTCCGTATAAGGCTTTGTTGTGTTCATGAATCGCGTGTCTGCGATTGTGAAAGCAAATGGATCAAGCGCATGGAAACCTGCATCCCAACCCGGCTTGCGTAGCGGGGAATAAAGAAGTGACCTGATAGCATTACCATAATGTCCAATCTGAATCATTTCTGGTTTAACCGGCATTCGCCTGAAATAGTCACTTATTGAAGAGTCAAAACCACTATAGCGAGCAGTATCAAGGTAGCGAAACCGGACATTCACTGAATCATCTGCAAATTTTCTTTTTTCAAAACTAAGCGAATCACTTCCACCGCCACCAGACCTGCCTCCTCCTCCACCAGAGAAACGGGAACCCATTCCTTGAACGCTTTTCATCATTCCCCGCTGAGCCTGTGCCGCAGTTAAAAAACCAGAACACAACAATAAAAAAACGACTTTGCGTAAATTAATGAGGTGCATCACAATTTTTCAATAAGGTTTTTGAAGACTGCTGTCAATTTTGGAGCAGCAGCATTGGCAGCATCCAGCACTTCCTGGTGGGTAATAATATTCTCCTCATCCCTGATACCCAGATCTGTTATAACACTGATAGCAAACACTTTCATACCACAATGAACTGCCGCAATCACTTCCTGAACCGTACTCATACCAACAGCGTCAGCGCCAAGGTTGTATATCAGTTTATACTCCGCCCTTGTTTCAAATGTGGGTCCTGTTACGCCATAATAAACACCCTGCTTCAGTTCAATCCCTAGTTCAGTAGCAATTGCCTTACCCAATCTGATATGGTCGGTTGCATAAGGCTCACTCATATCAGGAAAGCGCGGACCCAGATCGTCCAGGTTTTTACCCAAAAGGGGATTGACAATGCCAAAACTGATATGATCCCGGATGACCATCAGATCTCCAACTTTAAAAGATGGATTAACTCCGCCTGCGGCATTAGATAGCAATAAATCTTTCACCCCCAAAAGCCTAAGTACCCTGATGGGGAAAACAACTTCAACTGGCGAGTACCCTTCGTAATAATGAAACCTGCCGGCCATCACAACAACGTTTCTGGTTCCCATTTTCCCCAATATCAGTTTACCGTCATGTCCCTCAACTGTTGAAACAGGGAAATTGGGTATATCACCGTAGGGTATCACCTTGTCAACAACAACATGGTCTGTGAATCCACCCAGTCCACTTCCCAAAACAACACCAATCTCAAACGGCAGTGCACAAATACTCCTGATGTATGCACAAGCTTCGCGGATTCTGCTCAATTCATCCATCTTAAAAATTTGCCCAAAGATACATTCTTTCCCAATCAGGGAAATGATGTTCTAATATTCAGAATAGGGCTTGGCCTTGAGAAACAAGGTTACATTCTTACTTACCGTTTTTTCATACTCTTTTTTAGCAGACAGGGCTTTCCATTGTGGATCATCTCTGAATGCGAGCCAATGCGCATCACGGTCTTTCATACTCTCGAAACTTGTCATATACATCAGGTTTGGCGTTGTTGGTCCGCTGATCACCTCTGCATAAAAAACAGGATTGAAATTCAATCTTGAAAAAATATCAATTTCTCCGCCTTCGTTAAACATCTCAACTTTTTTCCAGTATTTAGTTTCAGAAGCACTTTCATAACTCCGCAACTCATACACTTTATCCTCAACACTACCAGAAAGTTTAATCTGTAGTAAAGCAGGTGCGAGCCTGAATCCTTCCATGATGTAATTGACAATTCTGTCAAAGGCCGGCGCTTCACTGGTTGCATTTAAATATGCCTGTCCTTTTTCCAAAACCAATTTATCGGAAAACATTGCTTTATTGATAACAGGAATCTCATTCAGGCTCTTATATGGAACCAGCACATAGAGTTTTTTCACTTTGGATGTATCATTGGAGCGGCCCGTAAAAACCCCGATATTGTTTATCCCTTTGCTATGCAGGTACGGAATGTATGCAGCAGACAGAAATTCGTCTATCACAGCTTCCTGTGCTGCAGTTTTGTACTCATAAACTTTCAATTCAAAAAAGTTCTTTCCCTTAATTTTTTTGGATTGTGCCTGTGCAAGTGTTGCGAAGGATACTAGGACAAGAAATAATAAATTTTTCATATCGTTTTTAGTTATATCAAATGTATTCAATTTTTACCTTTGTTTAGATGCCTTTAAAAGATTATTACCTGTTGCTTAATGTAAAACCCGGAGCTGACATAATTTCCATAAAGAGAGCATTCCGAAAGCTTGCCCATACATACCACCCAGACAAAACCGGGCTAAACAGTTTCAACCACGACTATTACACAGAACTACAGGAGGCATACAGCACTTTAACTGATCCTGAGAAAAGAGAAGCATATCATTACCACCGATGGCTGGAAAAAGCAACCGGGAACCAATTGGATAACGCTTTGTCTGCAGTTGATATCCTGAAATTATTCCTTAAGGTAGAAAAAAACATTTCACAATCCAATCAATTTAATATTGATACCTTCCGCATGGGGCGGCAACTCATTTCTCTTTTTTCCACCGCAAGACTTCGTATCATATCAGGTGAACAGGACCCGCAGCTTGTCAGTTCCGTCAACAAAATCGCCCTTACTCTAGCCGGTATGGTCAATGTATCTGACATAAACTTACTGGCAGACCACCTGGAAAAGAATTTGCCTGACTGGAACAAATATGAAAAAGACTGGCAAGATCTTATCAGAAAAAAGAAATATAAAAACAAAATCAACAGTCTAAGGGTGCCTGTTTCATTTGCTATCGCCTTATTACTGTGTATTTTATTTTACATTTTGCTGCAATAAATACCCCTAATTTTTAACCTTGCTGCTTTTCATTAACTTCGCAGCATGCATTATGTTACAGTTGAGAACCTGGGTAAGTCGTATGGCATTAAACCTCTTTTTTCCAATTTAACCTTTCATATCAATGAAGGTGAGAAGATCGCTTTAATTGCCCGAAATGGCTCAGGCAAATCAACCATGTTGAAAATTCTTTCGGGAAAAGAGACTGCAGACGAAGGAAAAGTTTGGATCAATAAAGATGTGAATACGGTTTTGTTTGAGCAGGATCCTTTATTCAGTGAGCGCTCAAGTATATTGGACAATATATTCGCACACAATCACCCCGTGATCAATGCAATTAAGAAGTATGAGGCCGCTGAAGACTCGAACAATGCAGAAAAAATCGCAGAGGCCTTGTCTGAGATGGACGACTACAATGCCTGGGATTTTGATTCCAAGGTTAAACAGATCCTGAGTAAACTGAACATTCATAACCTCGATCAACTGGTGGGCAGCCTTAGCGGTGGACAGAAAAAAAGGGTGGCACTGGCCAGAACCCTTATTGACATTGGCTTCAACAACAACCACTGTCTCTTGATCATGGATGAGCCAACAAACCACCTGGATGTTGAAATGGTAGAATGGTTGGAACATTACCTGGAAAAAGAAAACATCACCCTTCTGTTGGTTTCTCACGACCGCTATTTTCTTGATACCGTATGTACTGAAATCTGGGAACTCGATAACAGTAAAATATATGTTTACAAGGGAGATTACCAGAATTATGTTGAGAAAAAGGCTGCACGGATAGAAAGTGAATTGGCTACCATCGACAAAGCAAAAAATACTTTTAGAAAGGAACTGGAATGGATGCGTAAGCAACCAAAGGCAAGAACAACAAAATCCAAAAGCCGTCAGGACAATTTTTATGAAATCGAAAAAGTAGCAAAAAGAAAAATAGAAGACAAGCAAGTTGATCTGCAAATGAAAATGAGCAGACTCGGTGGAAAAATCGCGGAACTTAAGAAGGTTTATAAAAGCTTTGGTGACAAAGTGATTCTATCAGGATTTGATTATACTTTTAAAAAAGGCGAAAGGGTTGGTATTATCGGCAAAAACGGTGCCGGTAAATCAACATTTGTAAATATTCTTCAGGGACTTGAGCAACCAGACAGTGGCAAAATAAATATTGGTGATACCATAATCTTTGGGAACTACTCCCAAAAAGGGCTTGAAATAAAACAAGACCTTCGTGTAATTGAATTTGTAAAGAATATTGCGGAGAATTTTCCACTGGCCAACGGTGCAACCCTGAGTGCAGCTCAGTTTCTTGAATTATTCCTGTTCACACCAGACCAACAATACAGTTACATTAGCAAATTAAGTGGAGGGGAAAAGAGAAGGTTACACCTACTTAGCATACTCTTCAAGAATCCCAATTTCCTCATACTGGATGAACCTACCAATGACCTGGATTTGCCTACCCTCTCCGTGCTTGAAAACTTTCTGATGGATTTCCCGGGATGTCTTATCATCGTCAGCCATGACAGGTATTTCATGGACAGAATTGTTGACCACCTTTTTGTTTTTGAAGGTAATGGCGAAATCCGTGATTTCCCCGGAAATTATGCAGAATACAGATTGGAACAATCCGACAAAAATGTTGATCCTGAGAAAATCAAAGCTCAGATGATTGTAAACAAGGAAGAACCGAAAGAAAAAGAACAATCCATCAGCAAACGGAAACCAAGTTTCAATGAAAAGCGGGAATATGAAACCCTTGAAAAAGAAATTGCTGCTTTGAATGATGAGAAAAATTCACTTTCAACCAAACTCTCCAATCCTGACCTTGAATATCAAGAAATTGAAAAAATCTCAAACCGATTTACTGAAATAGGCAACCAAATTGATGCCAAGGAAATGAGGTGGCTCGAGTTGAGTGAACTATTCTGACTCAACCCTATAAGCTGCACGTGCCAACCTGTCGTTTATGGCCAATCCTACGCCCTCATCTGGAAAAGGTTCTGTTATGATGATATCCAGCTCAAGTGAATCTAATTCGCGCATGGCATTAAATAAATTGGATGCAGCTTCATCAAGTTTTCCCTCCTTGGAAAGGACAATATTTTTTTGAACACCAACCAGATATGTTTGAGTAAATGACAACACACCAATCTTTTGACCTTCAAATTTGCCCAGTAACTGATTAATGTCACCACAGCAAAGTGGTGTACGGGTAGCGTAATGACTTTTCAGTTGTCCGGGTGCAGAGGGTGCTGAATGAGACAGTGAAATCTTAACTTTTACCTGTGAATAGCTTCTGATTTGTTCGGCTGTCACAGTGCCCAACCTGTGTATGACGGCAGTATCATTTTCAAATCCGATTATAGTTGACTCGAGTCCAACGCTGCATGTCCCGCCATCCAGGATATAAGGGATTTTTCCTCCCAGTCCATCCAAAACATGGGTGGCTGAAACTGGACTAACATACCCTGAAGGATTGGCACTCGGAGCAGCAAGGGGGAAATCCAATTTCTCCAGTAAGCCTAAAGTGAGAGGATGTTCAGGAATTCTGACTGCAACCCTATCATTACCTGCAGTAATAATTTCAGGTACCAGTGATGATTTAGGTAACAGGTAAGTTAAAGGACCGGGCGAAAACTGACTCATCAACTTAAAGCCAATCTCAGGTATACCAGCTACAAACTTTTCAATACGCTCCGGACTTGCTGCATGCAAAATAAGTGGATTGAACTGTGGCCGCTGTTTGACAGCATAAATTTTAGCCACTGCAATTGGATTTAACCCATTTGCAGCCAGTCCATACACAGTCTCCGTAGGAATACCGACAAGTTCCCCCTGTTCAAGCCAATATTGAGCCTCTTCTAAATCTGAACCAATTTTTGTTTTAAACATAAAAAAATGTCCCGGTATAAACCAGGACAAATTTACTATTCTTTAAAGTACATTAAACATTGGATATTTCCTGCTCCTCAGGTTGTTTGCGAATCGAGAATGTTATTTTCTGTTGCTCCTTATCCAGATCTGCAACCATAACATCTCCTGACTTGATGTTCATGCTGAGAATTTCTTCTGCAAGTGGGTCTTCGAGGTATTTCTGAATGGCCCTGTGGAGCGGACGTGCACCGAATTGCTGATCATACCCTTTTTCTGCAATGAAGTCCTTAGCCTCTGAAGTTAATTCAAGGCTAAACCCAAGCGTTGCCAAACGCTTCATTACACCCTTCATGAGAATATCGATAATCTCAAAAATATGTTCCTTCTCAAGGGAATTGAATATGATTACATCATCTACCCTATTCAGGAATTCAGGCGAGAAAGTTCTTTTCAACGCTTTTTCAATCACAGCCTTGTTTGCTTCTTCAGCGTTTGCCTGACGGGCACTTGTTGCAAAGCCTACGCCTTCGCCAAAATCTTTCAATTGACGAACGCCAATATTGGAGGTCATGATGATAAGGGTATTTTTGAAATCAACCTTGCGGCCAAGTCCATCTGTTAATTGCCCGTCATCAAGAACCTGCAACAGGATGTTATAAATATCCGGATGTGCTTTTTCAATTTCATCCAACAGAATAACAGAGTAAGGCTTTCTCCTGACCTTTTCTGTAAGCTGTCCACCTTCTTCATACCCAACATAACCCGGAGGGGCCCCTATCAGTCTGCTCACAGTGAATTTCTCCATGTATTCACTCATGTCAATTCGGATGAGCGAATCTTCTGAGTCAAACATATGCCTCGACAAGGCTCTGGCCAATTCTGTTTTACCTACACCCGTTGGACCTAGAAATATAAAAGTACCGATAGGTTTTTTAGGATCCTTCAGTCCAACCCTGTTGCGTTGAATGGCTTTTACAACCTTTCCTATGGCTTCATCCTGACCAACCACCATGCCTTTCATGTCAACAGACATGTTCCGCAGCTTTTCAGTCTCTGCCTGAACCATACGTTTTACAGGGATACCCGTCATCATACTCACAACTTCAGCTATGTCTTCTTCGGAAATGGGATAGCGCCTGTGCTTGGATTCTTCTTCCCACTTATTTTTTGCAGCTTCGAGCTCTTCCTGAAGTTTCTTTTCCGTATCCCTCAAACTTGCAGCTTCTTCAAATCGCTGACTTTTAACGACACGGTTTTTTTCGAGCTTGATGTCTTCAATTTTCTTTTCCAGCTCAATGATATCGTCAGGTACATTGATGTTTTTGAGGTGTACACGCGCGCCCACTTCATCCAACACATCAATGGCTTTATCTGGCAGCAACCTGTCTGTCATGTACCTGTCGCTTAACTTCACACAAGCGTCGATGGCATCCTGGGCATAATCCACATTGTGGTATTCTTCATATCTGGATTTGATATTATTCAGAATCTGTATAGTTTCTTCCACTGAAGGCGGCTCTACAAGCACTTTCTGGAAACGCCTGTCGAGTGCCCCATCTTTTTCTATGTGCATGCGATATTCGTCCAATGTAGAGGCACCAATACACTGAAGCTCACCCCTTGACAAAGCAGGCTTGAAAATGTTGGACGCATCCAGGGACCCGCTTGCACCACCGGCACCAACGATTGTGTGAATTTCATCGATGAAAAGGATAACGTCACGGTTTTTTTCAAGTTCCGTCATGATAGCCTTCATCCGCTCTTCAAACTGTCCGCGGTATTTTGTTCCTGCAACCAAAGCTGCCAGATCCAGGGAAACAACCCTTTTATCAAACAACACGCGCGAAACTTTCCGCTGTACAATACGCAAGGCAAGTCCTTCAACAATAGCAGTTTTACCAACGCCAGGCTCGCCAATCAGGATAGGATTATTCTTTTTCCTTCTCGAAAGTATTTGTGAAACGCGTTCAATCTCTGCTTCTCTTCCAACTATCGGATCAAGAGAGCCCGATTCAGCCAGTTTGGTAATATCCCTGCCAAAATTATCCAAAACAGGCGTTTTACTTTTGCCTCCAGCTTGTGCAGTTTTAGCTTTTTGTTGGGTACTTTTTTTCTCTTCATCAAACTCTTCCTCAGGTTCATCAGAGAATTCGCTTTTTACATCGTTGCTTCTTACTACTCCAAGTTCATTGCGAAATAGATCGTAATCCACTTCAAATTGATTCAGAATCTGAGTGGCTATATTCTCTTTGTTTTTTAAAATGGAGAGCAAGAGGTGTTCAGTTTCAACCATGGGACTTTTCAGCGCCTTGGCTTCCAATACGGTGACGCGGATAACTTTTTCTGCTTGTCTTGTTAACGGCAAGCTGTTGATATTCTGGATATTCTTACCGGATTTATCCTTCACCGCCATTTCCACTTCCTTCCGAAGTTCATATAAGTCCACATTTAGGTTCTGTAATACTTTAAGTGCTGTATTTTCACCTTCCCTGATAACGCCCAAAAGCAAATGTTCGGTGCCGATAAAATCGTTTCCCAACCTAAGTGCTTCTTCCCTGCTGTAGGAGATGATTTCTTTTACCTGTGCTGAAAAATTATTATCCATAGTAGGTAAGATTTACGTGTCTGTACAATAATAATGAATTATTCCCAAACCCAAATGAGGTATATTTGTTCAATTGACCCCATAAATTGATTTACATGTTAAAAGTCAAAATTGATACCAAGGAGATATTTCATGTCATTTGCATAGAAGACACCCTGCTTACTGCTAATATGGCAGAAAAATTGGAAGAATTGGTTGAGCGATTGCAAGCTGATGACGAAAAGAGTCTGGTTATAGACCTCAAAAATGTTGAACAAATAGACATAACAGTTCCTGAAAACTTCATGCTGCTGCACAACAAAACCTACAATGAAAGCAAATCCCTTGTATTCTGCAACGTTAATGCTGCAGTTAAACAGGTAATAGATGCCAAAACAGAGCCAGAGGCCCTTAACATCACGCCAACGGAATCTGAGGCATGGGATATTGTACAGATGGAGGAAATTGAGCGAGAACTTGACATGGATATTTAATTTTTACTGACATGTTCGCAGTCACCATATTAGGAAACAATTCAGCGCTTGCGATGCACGACAGGCATCAAACGGCTCAGGTTGTTATGTGTGATGCATATCATTTTTTGATTGACTGTGGCGAATCAACTCAAAGTCAGATGCAGCGCTACAAGGTTAAAAGATCGAAGATTGATTATATCTTCATTTCACACCTTCATGGAGACCATTTTTTCGGACTACCCGGATTACTCAATACATTCAACCTCTCCAACAGAAAGGAAGACCTCTACATTTTTGGTCCGCCCAGGCTCAAGGAAATTCTCGAACTGATCAAAGAAGCATCAGGTGCAAGCTATGCGTACGAAATTAAATTTCACGAATTATCTGGTGCCGGAACCATTCTTGAACTTGGCCCAGTTTCCGTTTCTTGTTTTCCCGTTTCTCACCGGATACCCTGTTGGGGATTCCGGTTTAATCTTGCAGGCAAACCTTCAAAATTCAGAGATGGTCAGTTAGTGAGGCCAGCCCTACCCTCAACAAGTTATGCCTATTGTGCTGATACTTGTTATGAGGAAAACATCATTGAATACATCAAAGAAGTCAGCCTTATTTACCATGAGTCCACTTACCTGGATGATCAACAAGAAAAAGCGAAAATGCGATTTCATTGCACCAGTTCACAGGCTGCTATGATTGCGGTAAAATCTAAGGTAGGCAGGCTGCTCCTTGGCCACTACAGCAGTAAATACGATGATATCCAACCCTTTGAAACTGAAGCCAGACTGATATTCCGTGAAACCGAAGCCTCCCGGGAAGGAGTGACCTATCTCATAAAATAATTTTATTTTCAAGACACAAT
>Ga0208787_1000248_pt1 | contig 27226 bp, 11 predicted proteins | sample Wag4_2014_7_11_FD_187362 | JGI IMG/M metagenome (GOLD analysis project Ga0208787, IMG submission 187362) | Fresh water microbial communities from Ohio, USA - Utica-2 Time Series HT 2014_7_11 (SPAdes) (version 2) | ecosystem: Environmental > Aquatic > Freshwater > Water tank | place: USA: Ohio...
TGTGTTAGATAAATTCGGATTGTGCGTTCCAAATGAAACCCGCATATTACTCGGAAGCCCACCATTTGTTGAAACTTGTGTTATAACTCAAGTGAATTATGATACTACCCCTGCAGAAATAATATTAGATTCTCCATTACAACACACACATAGTTCAGGGGTTGTTGCTCAGTTGTTTAAATATAAAGATGTACCCAAAGGATCTCTGTTAAAATTAAGGACAACTATTACACAAGAAGTTGAAAATGGTTCATTCATTCTTTATTTTGATTCTAGCACATTAAATACGTTGGTTGGCATCCCTCTCTTTTTGCAAATCGGTTCTGGGGAAACCTTGGAAAAAGATTTGTCTATTGTGAACATTTCTTCAAACTTTGTAGAAATATCTCTTCCATTCAAATACGATCACCCAGTGGATTCTTCAGTAAGTGTGTATTCTTATTCTGCACTTCCTTCAAACACGGGATTAGTAACACTATTGGAACTTAAAAATCCAATATATATTGGTGCTAGAGAGATATGTGTAGACAAAGTAAAGGATTTCAGAATTGGAATGAATTATTGCATACAAGTTGGAACCGGAACAAATGTAGACACCGATATCTCAGTAATATCTGTAAATCTTACGAGCAATACAATATTGGTTTCTCAACCATTCGCATTTAACCATCCAAAAGGAACAACCATTCAAGTTTATGTAAAGGGATTGCCTGAACCATATCTTCCATTTTCAAACACAAACACATTTATACTTGAAGAGAATGTTGAATCTGGAGCCATTGCTTTGTCGGTTTCTTGCATAAATGGAATCACAGTAGGTATGTATGGATTAATAGACATAGGCGATGTGGTAGAACATTTTATAGTTTTAGATGTGGCCGACAAGAAAATATCAATAAATTTGCAAATGTCATATGCTCACAAGGCAGGTTCTGTAATACAATTCTTCAATGCGATACACCCTCCGGACACTCTGTTGATAAATTACAAAAATATCTATGAGATGGTGAGAAATATTGGGAATGGAACGGCCAACTCTTTAGAAATTAGTCAAGATGTGGAATATTTATTGAGAGACAATCTCATTTTTTACAAAGAGAAATGGGAAGAAATGTATCCATCTTCAACAGATGCCATTATTCTGTTAAACAAACTAATAACTTTGTTGCAAAGTAGATGTCTCACCTTTATGTTTAATCAAACAACTTCTCAACTATCTGCATACATTCCTTATTACACGACAATCCAATATTATTACAAAGAGTTGACAAACATAACAAAATATAATCCCATTCCAAAAGTGAAAGCCATCTGGCACATCATTCAAGAAATAATAACAGATATTCTTCCAATTGTAGACAACTCTAATGCGACAAACATAAAGAATCTCATAATAAAAATTCAGATGATCTATTCCATTTATAATCAACTATACATATCGCAATTGAGATTGGAATCCTATTTGAAATCTGTAAATATAAAGGTTCTTCCTGCAACTCCCCATTTAAACAATACCGATTTTTTGGTACTCCCAACAACCGAACTTTCTTTTGGGTGTCTCATCGGAGGAACTCTAGGAGGCATTGGCATTATAAACGAACCTGGAACCATATACAACAAACCATATGTTAAAAATAATAAGCTCAATGTTGATTCAATATGTCTACAAAAAGAAAAAACAAGACAAGGAGACAAAATTATTGAATTGAAAAATTTATCTGGTGGAATTACTACAGAATCTGTAATTGTAATAGATGTGGGTATTGCACAAGAAACAAGAGAAGTTTTACAAATAAATGGGACTGTAATTGTTCTCGACCGTGAACTCATTTATCCACACAATGAAGATTCCAAGATTTTTATTTGCAGTAAATCAAAACCAATCAATTTTGTGCTGAACGAATTTACTAGTGACTTTAGACTCATAGAAAATATGGAAATATTGTCTGAAAAATATGACATTCCAACATCCACCTTTATGGCTTATGGAAACATAGACATTGAACTTTTCCGCAATACGTTTTTGTTTGGAACCACTCACTTGAATGAGTTCATAGAAGAAGTTAGTGAGTCCTCAGATAACACTCAATGCAAAACATATAGAAATATTCAAAGAAAGACTATGGGTTTTTATGTGGATTCTTCCTCTTGGAATGACGAGGACCACTATCAACCAAAACTAGATTTTTCAAAATTAAAATGCAAAAGTGGATATTATAACACACTCTCATATGTTAGTGAGGTAGAACCGGATTTGTCTACAATTCAAACTTCAACTCTTGTTTATAACATTTTTAATATTGTGGATGGAATTGCAATAGTGAGCAATATGAATCAAGTAATCACTTCGATAAAATATACTTTTTCAAAATACATATGGAACAGTGTCTATGGAACAATATTGTGGACACAAGACTATCACAGAAAACCTCTTGAAACTATTATTGTAGACAACCAGAATAAACAAAATGTAAACTTCTCAAATGAAAATTTGGTGGAAGATCCTCTGAATCCTGGAATGTATTTCATCCCTTTCAAAGAAGACAATGGTTCTATTACACAAAAATTATTTTCCCAATTAACAGGAGGAGACATAACCAGATTAAGAACTGCAAAAAAATACAAAGGAACTTCTAATGTATATCACTTTCCATTCATCGAAGGAGACACCATCGTTTTCAAAGTAAATGTCAAATATGCTATGAATAATGTAGAATATATATTGGACTCACAAGAATCTCCAACATTTTCTCAGGAAATGATTGATTTGAATGAAAGATTTAATGAAGGAAAAATAGAACATTTAGATTTTAATAGTTACACAGTAATTTTGACACTTGTTTAGGAAACATTTTTCTACAATTTTTAATATTATATTCATTTTTTTGCATAAAATATAATATTATTTGATATTATAATGTCGGTTTCTCTTACATTTACTGCGATACAAAAATCATCATTATCTAGTGCTACAGTAAGTGACACCACATATTTGAGCACCTCAGTAAATAACACAGATGTTTATAACATACTTACATCTATTATCTCCCAACTTAATGGAAACACTACATATTTTAGTGCTACTACAAAGTCAACTTTGATTTATCTATACACATTGTTACAATCTTTGGTTCAATCTTTGAGTATTTCATCATATAGTGGAACAGACACTGCTTCAGTTCCAATCATAAAACAATATTATGATGCAGTATATGCAAAGTATAACACCGGAGGATTTACAACACAAACTACATATTTGTCTGCATATGATCCCACCAGAGCAAATATGCTATACACAATTTGGAAACTCATATCAAATTGCGTTGTAGAGTTGTCTACACTTTCAGGAACAACACCTACAGTGCAATTCAATACAACATATATGACAAACGCAAAGGTGACAAATCTTTTGCAATCAGTACAACAGATTATTTATATCCACAATCAGTTGTTAAAGGATATGGCAACTATTCATGCTTATGTAAACAGCGATTCTGTTGTTATTGACACAGACATAACGATATTGAACACAGACCCTTATTTGAACAACTCGTTTCCAATTATTGAAAGTGGAAATATAAATTTAACTAGTTCGTCTACTGCAATGTTAATTGGTTCTGCAATACTCCCATTGAATGCCATATATGAGTTAACAAATGGGTTGACACATGTCCACGTAACATCGGCAACCCTGCCAGCAAACGCCGCGAATAATACAACGACTTCTTTAATTCAGTCTACAACAATAGGTTCTAAACAAGTACGAGTGTCAAGCACTACCAATTTTTCTGTTGGAAAATGTGTGGCCATTGGAGGAACTTACACAGGAACCACTTATGGTGGAAGTACTGTTATAATTAGAGAATATAACTATATAACTGCAATAGACACCACAAATAAAATTGTTACTTTAGATGCTCCAATTCAAAAACCACATTTTGTAAATACAATTATACAATGTTTTACATCATACACAACTACATCATTTGCTCCAATACCAGGATGTGAAACTGTAGGTTACAGTATTGTTGTAGCACCGGCTCCTTCCGGATGGAATTCTGTTTATGTGGATTATGTTCCAAATGTTACTATTGGTGATTTATATTATTTTGATAATCCTTCAAACACTTGGAACTACTATGTCAATGAAATTTTAACACCACCTGACAATAAAACATTAGTCGTTGGTAGTGGTGGTGATTCAATAACAGAAACTGGTTCTAGAATGGTAATGTTTTACAAATTACCAAGTCCGCAAACTTCTTTATATCCAACAGGAGCAAACGAGGGAAGTGCTCTTACTACTAGAACAAATAGTGCTATCGGAGCAAATATAAGTACTTTTACATTAAGATCAACATTGGGTTCAACAAATGCCCAAACAAAACTAATTCCAAATGTAAGTATTATTATTGTTGGAACAGGAAACACAAGACAAACTAGACTTGTAACAGCAGTTGCTACAAATTCAGTAACAGTTAGTCCAGCTTTAAGTACTGCTGTGCCCATAAATACATTTGTTCAGAGTTATGCCATATATTCTATGGATCAAGGAGCAATTAGAGTTGGTAATGCACCTGGAACTTCCTTGCCGTTGTCATCAACAATATCTACTATAACTACTACAAGTTCTAGTGCCTTGGCTGGAACTAATATTTTAAATGTGTTGTCTACATATTTGTTTACAAAAGGAATGTATGCATCTATTAATGCAAATACATTGAACGCATACAGTCACGTAATTACAAATGTGGATGCATCTGCAAATCAAATAACAGTATTTCCGGCATTAACCTGGGATCATTCAACAAATATTCCTGTTCAAGGTTATACATACGGAGACAGCGTTATACCGGCTGATGCTACAGCAACATACTTGACAACGCAACAACAATTAGGTTCAATCACTACTACACCAGTAGGAACCTCCACTTTCAGCATAAACGGATTTATGAATCAAACGCCTGATCTTACTAACAGTTATGTTGCGATAAATAGACTGACCAGTTTAGAATACAGTGTGGTTTCTTCATATGCACCTTCTAGCACTCTTGTGCTCTCACAACCATCTCGATTCGCACACACAAATAAAATTCCATTTAGATTTTTTACTTTTCCAAAATCCCCTCCAACTGGTTCAGTTTTAGAAAGTATCACCACATTGAGTAATTCCACAGTTTTTGGTGCCATAACAATAACAGTATCGTCCATTACAAACATAACTGTGGGAAGTGTAGTAATAGTAGACCCAGCAGGAACTTTTGAGGAGGTTACAGTTGAAAGTATATCTGGAAATGTTTGCACTTTGTCTAAAAATTTATTTTTTCCTCACACTAGTGGATGTTCTTGCGTATTTTATAAAATTAATAATCTTCCAATTGGTGCAATTTACAAAAAATATGGTTATGCTTCTAATCCTATTAGTAGTGGACAAAGCACATTTATTCCAACAAGTCTAGAAAACATATCTGTTGGGGATTATATTCAATTTGAAAATTCAACAGCTGTTAATTCAAATGAAGTAGTCAGAGTAACTTCAATAAATTCTGGAACAATGACAATCACAGTTAGTCCTAATTTTCTTTCGTCTCATTCATCTGGTGTTATTTTTCAAGTTTTCACAATGAATATTCCACCGGTTCCGGCAGAAGCAACCATACATCACATAAATATGTTAAGTGCTAACTCAACTGTAAGTGCAAACACATTAAGAATATACAATAATTTAGTTCAAACTTCGTCTTGTGTTGCAAGCATCGGAACAGGATTAACTAGAGAAACTGTTCAAATTAGTGGTGTAAATTCAACAAGTGTATATAATTTGAGACAACCCTGTAAATATGCTCACAACAAATATGAATTAGTTGTTTTATACACTATGGATTTTTCTTTTACAACAACAAACACCTTTGCATATAAACAAATATATACAACAGCCACATCTGCAGTTTCTGTGGGACAAACGGTGTTGCCGGTTTTTTCTACTGACAATATTGCGGTAGGTGACTACATTATGTTGAAACCTAGTACATTGTTTTACAATCAAGAATACAAACAAGTAACATCCGTGGGAACAAATAGTATTACTGTAAGCCCTCCATTTACAACAAGTAGGGTATCTGGAATTGGTATTGGATTATTTACTTACAGACCTCTCCCATCTCCTACAAATTTGTGTGGTGGAATAGTTTTTCCAGTTGATAATTCTGGGTTTCAAGGTAGTAACAATATGAATTTAAGAGATGCTTCTGAAGTGTCTGTTGGTCAATTCATTTATTATGATATACCATCCAATACTACCTCATATGTTCATAAAATTGTAGCAAAATCAGGAAACTCAATCACAGTTTTTCCCAAATTTAGATCAGGATATTCTACAGATCTTCCTGGCATTTTGTTTACCGAACCGTCAACAACTCCATCACAAACAACACTTGTAATGGTCGATACATTGCCAATAGCGGTTTCGGCCGGAGACTCATTTTTAAGCATGACAACCGGTTCAATACACAAATTAAGAAATACAGATGATGGAAATAACAATCTTTCACTTTTTGTAAATGGAGTAACAAGAGTAATTATAGGAAATGAGAATAGACTTGTTTTGAAACAAGGAACTGCTACACCAAAATATATTGCATTAGATGCACCATTAAACAATAGTTATCCAGTAAATACTTATGTGCAATATTACAATCCCCCAGACACAACAACTACTTATATCCCTCTTGGAAACAATAACGGAAATACATTTATTATGCAAGGAAACTTATTGCAAACTTCACTAAATAATTCTCCTGTTGTCTATTTAGACACAGTTGAAAACATATTTGTTGGTGCAGGAATGTCATTTAAACCTAATAATAATGCTAATCAGTCTACTTATTCAATCATATCGATAAATACTTCAAACAATTCAATTACTCTTAATGCTAATCCAAGTTATAATCATTATGTTGGAGATGCGGTTATTGTATATGGTAAATCTCCTGCTTTACCAACTCCAAATATTTATGCCATATCTTCCACATATATTACTTCGGCGGTTTCTTCTGGTTCAAATGCAATTGTGGTTAGATCTTTGAGTAGTGATGTATCCCTTTCAAATGTTTCTAATTCTATCATAACAGTAGGAACAAGATTATGTATTGGATACATTAGTCTAACAGAAATGGATTACATAGTGACTTCAGTTGATTATTCTACAAATACAATTACTCTCGACAGAACTCTTGTAAATTCTTATATAAGTGGAACTTTATGTCAATTTTATTCTTATCCTGTTATTCCTCCAAACTCAACCCTAATATCTATAACAAAATTATCAGCAAACGCACAGAACGTAAAGGTCATTAATGTTGTATCAACAGCCGGAATGTGTGTTGGATATGGTATATCTGTAACAGCAAACACTAATATTATTGAATACGCAACTATTACTGCTATAAGTGGAAATACTATTACCCTATCAAATAATGTATTGAATTCTTATAACACCACAACAGCATTAATACAAACTTATGTAACCTCCCCTCCTCCATTGCCTTTAGATAGCATTCCTTCTACTATTACTCATTTAACTAGTGCTTCTTCTGTTAATTCTACAACAATAACAGTTGCCAACTCAAGTACTTGTGTGGCTAATACTACTTATGTAATGATAGATGTAGGAACTTCAGTTGAAACTGCATTAGTTACTGATGTTAATAAATTAACAAATGTCTTGACTTTAAATAAGTCTTTGTCATTATCACACACAAACAACTGCATTGTTAGATTTTTTAGTTATCCTTCTATTCCAACTGGTTCTACAAATGTATTAAGTACCACCACTTTTTTTGCCTCTTCTGTCGGAGACACTAGTTTAACTCTTTATAGCACTTCTGGAATTATCGCTGGAACAACCTTTTTGCAAATAGGTTCATCCTCTAATATAGAACAAAACATTCTTGTTACTGGAGTTTCTGGAAATGTAGTAACCTTAGAAACCGGTTTACTATACACCCATTCAACAAATTCATATGTGTCTTTTTATCAATATCCAGTTACTGTTTCGGGCTCTTTGGCTTTGCCTACAGGAGCTAATAGAAAAGGGGTGGCTTCCATAACTTCTTCAGTTTCATCTGGTGCAACTACCATAAGTGTCTCTTCTGTCGTTGGAATTGTTTCTGGTTTTACTTACTTGCACATAACAGATGCTGGTGAAAATGTAGAGACAAATATTTTGATTTCCTCTATTTCTGGAAACACGATTACCATAAATTCTCCATTAACTTATGCTCACTCTGCAAATACAGTTGTTGAGTACTTCACATATGCCCCAGTATCATCTGACGCAACAATAATTCGAGCTACTTCTTTGTCTACAAGTTATTCTTCTGGAGACACAACAATGACTGTGAATAATTCATCTGGAATAAATGCTGGGTCTTCTTACATTTCTTTGACAACTGGAACAATAACAGAAAAGGATATTCAAATAACTGAAGTTAATGGAAATGTTCTTACACTTAAAAATACATTAACAAATTCTTATTCTCTAGGATTGCCAATTCAATTATATAGTTACCCGTCAATACCAGTAGATACCACACACGTATCAACTAATTTTTCACAATATTTTAGTAGATCAGGAGCCACTACTTTATTTCTCAATTCAACAACTGGAATATACCCAGGAATGTTTTTGCAGATTGATTCTGGTTCTTCATTTGAAAATAACATCTGTATTTTTGGAGTTTCAGATAATGTGTTGACTGTTTCAAAAATGAAGTATGACCATCACCCACAATCAGTAATTATTGTCTATACTTATGACTCTCTTCCATCATCATACAAAATGAATGGCGTTAGGACTATTGTTAATAGTGCATCGTCTGGTTCAACAACATTAGTAGCTTCAAATATTATTACAAACGACTCAAATCAAACAGTATCTACTAATTATCACTATGTTCAAATAGGAACTGGGTCTTCCAAAGAAAACATACTTATACAATCAATAATGTACAACAAAATAACATTAGCTACTCCACTGACTAACAATCATTTGGCAAACAAAAGTCTTATATTATATGACCTAACTATCCCACAGTATGCATTGGACCCTATACCAATTTTGAAATCTACCGTGAAAACAGCTTCTACTACAGGAACTACAAATATAACTATAAATGCTACCCCTTATATTACAATTCCTAGCACATTAAACAGTTATGTAGACATAGATGTTAACAGTAATGCAGATTTATTTATACCAGTCTCTAACTATGATGTAGACAATACTAGATTGTCATTATCAAGTGCGGCGGCTTATAACCACGCGGTTGGTTCAAGTGTTGTATTGTATAATTATCCAGTTCCTAATGGTGGAACAGCAGTTACTCGTTATACTATTTTATATTGGGGTTCTTCTCAAGCTGGAAGTAACACATTCAGAGTTTGGTCAACAACCAATGTGGCTGTTGGAAATTATGTAAAGTTAGGTTCTGGTGATTCAGTAGAGATAGATAATGTAGTTACCGCAATCGATTCTGCTAGTTCAACGATTACATTGAAAAATAATTTATTATACAACCATCCTCAATATACAACTGCTCTATTTTACAATTATTCAACTCTTCCGCTTGGTTCTACAAATGTAGGAACTACCAGATTAAAGTATTCTTCTACGATGAACACAAATAAGATAGTTGTTAATTCAACAAATGGAATTATTTCTGGAAAGACTTGCATTAATATTGATTCTAGTTCATTAAATATGACGGAATCATATCTTTTGGTAACTGATGTAAATACGGTAACAAACACCTTAACCCTAGCAGTAAATATGACATATAATCATTTGGAAGGTACTATAGTACAATTATACCAATTTCCAGATTTGCCTCTTGGGGCAACACCTATTAATGTAACAAAATTAAATACAGGTTACAATGCTGGGTCTACTGGGGTTTATATAAACAGTGCAATTGGAATAATTAATAATTTCACTTATCTGCAAATATACAACGGAACAAATGTCGATACAGATTTGAGAGTTTCAAGTTCTTCAAATACAACAATATATCTTGCTTCTCCTCTTAAATACAATCAAATAAATCAATACCCTGTTCAAATGTATTCATACTCTGCTTTGCCTTCTGGGTCAACACCGACTGGAATAACACGTTTATCAAGTCAAGCAACTGCCGGTTCTTCTACAATAAATGTAACAAGTGCAACTGGGATTGTAGCAAACACCACATACGTGCAGATTGATAATGGGTCTTTGGTAGAAACATCATTATTAGTAACTGCTATAAATGGAACCACTCTTACATTGAGTTCACCATTAACGATGAATCACGTTTCAGACACTTCTGTTCAATTATTTACAGCTCCAGCATTGCCTGTTGGAACTACCCGAGTAAATGCAACAACTACAAATATAACATCCTCAGTAGGGTCTACTTCAATGGAAGTATCTAATGTCTCTGGAATAGTTGTTGGAGAAACTTATTTGATGGTTGGGTCGGGTTCTACAGATCAGAATATATTAATTACTGGAGTTTCCGGAAATACAATTTATTTATTTTCCCAAATTAAAACTTTGCAGGTTTCTGGTTCCTTGGTTCAATTTTATACATACAGTCCTTTGCCATTGAACGCTATTCCAATTGGAATAACAACAATTACATCTGCTAATTCTGCAAACGCCACATCTATTGTAGTCAGTTCTACTGCAGGAATTATTGCTAATAACACATATTTACAAATTGGTTCTGGAAGCAATGTAGACACAAATGTTTTAGTTACTGGAATTTCTAATCTCACCTTAACTTTATCCAAGGCTCTTGTTTATGCAAATGTCATCAACACCCCAGTACAATTATACACAACCCTTACATATCCATTAAATATATTAGGACCTAACCTTGCACAATTATCTGCATCTTATTCTGAAAATGCTACTACAATGACGGTTTCTTCTACTGCAAATATTGTTGCTAATTCTACATACGTTCAGCTATCTTCTGGAGTAAATGTACCTAATTCGTTGGTGACAAACATAAACGGTAATGTTTTAACTCTTGAAACACCATTTACAAGTGCGTACAGTTCCAACTCAATTGTGCAATTTTATAATTATACTCCTATTCCAACGGGTTCAACATTTTCAAAAACACTTTTGACACAAAACGCCTCTGCTGGTGAAAATACATTAACAGTTTCTTCAACCGCTGGAATAACTCCTGGTTTAACATACCTTCAAATCGGTTCAGGTAGTTCTCTCGAAACAAATATTTTGGTTACAAATGTCAGCGATAATGTTATAACTGTTTTTTCTAGCTTACTTTATTCACACACTACAAATGAGGTTGTTCAATTATATAGTTTATCTTCATTGCCGTTAGACACAACTCTTCTTGGAGTGTCTACTGTTAATTCGGCAATAAGTGTAGGGCAAACTACAATAAATGTTTCCTCCTCTTCAATATCTTCCATTGTTGCTAATTCAACATATCTTCAATTGGATTATGGGTCTAACCTAGAAACAAGAATTCTTATAAAATCTGTAAACTTGACAACAAATACCCTAACATTGTCTACACCATTTGCATATTCACACGTAGTAGGAACTGTTGTTCAATATTATTCTTATCCTTCTCTTCCATTAGATTCTATTTTAGTTGGAACTTCTTCGTTGACAAATGCTTCTTCTGTTGGTGCTACAACACTTACATTTGATTCATTAATTGCATTATACTCTGGAACACTTTATGCTCAAATTGGTTCTGGTTCTTCTATAAGCGCAAATATACTTGTTTCCAGTTTCTCAACAAACTCAGCAACACTGTCTAGTTCACTTGCATACTCTTACCCAGTTGGAACCAGCATACAGTTTTACACTTACCCTCCTTTTCCAAATGACTCCATATATGTAGCTGTTACTTCAGTAGCGGTGGCTTATTCTTCTGGAACGACAGTAACTCTTGCAAATGCAAGTGGAATAACTGTAGGAACTTATTTACAGATTGGTTCAGGTTCTTCTTTGAAAAAAGACATTTATGTTTCTGGTGTGAATGGAAATGTAGTTACTATTTCTGCAAGTATTCCTAGCTCATACATAGTTGGAAATTTAGTTCAGGCCTACAAATATCCAGATCTCCCGTTGGATGCAATAATTACTACTTTTACAAATTTGTCAATTGCTAGTTCATTAAATGCAACATCAATAACAGTTGCATCTACAAATGGGGTTGTTCCTGGAAAAAGTTTTATATCCATTGGTTCTGGTTCTGCATTAGTGCTCAATATGCTTGTTCAATCTGTAAGTGGTTCACAGTTGATTTTATCAAGTCCATTAACAAAATCTAATGTAGTTAATTCTCTTGTTCAAATATACACATACCCAGATGTTCCCGTTGATGGAACTCTTATTGGAGTAACTTCTGTTGCAAGTAATTACACAACTGGAACTTCACTCACAGTTTCATCAACATCTGGAGTAGTTGCAGGAAAAACATTTATGTTGGTTGGTTCTAGTTCACAAATGATAAAAAATATTCTTGTTACTGGAGTTTCCGGGTCTTCTGTATCTTTTTCTTCTTCCTTAACAAATTCTTACATAGTAGGAAGATTTGTAATGTTTTACACTTATCCCGATGTTCCTGAGAACACAAGTGTTTTGTCTATAACAAACCTTTCCAATAGTGTTTCTGCAAATGAAACTACAATAACACTTTCATCTGTTTCTGAAATTATAAAAGACGTATCTTATTTGCAAATTGGTTCTGGAAGTTCAATTGAGAAAAATATTTTAGTTGTAGACATATCTGGAAATGTAGTTACTCTAGGTACTCCTTTAGTTTACGCACATCCATCCGATTCTGTTGTTCAAAATTATAAATATCCAGATTTGCCAAGCGACACCGTATTGGTAGGACTATACTATACAACATCAGCAGTAACCGCAGGTGGTTCTTTCTTGCAGTTATCATCTGTGTCAGGCCTTGTTGCTGGAAACTCATATATACAGATTGGTTCTGGAACAAATCTTGAGACTGATTTGACCGTTACCTCTATTAATACACAATTGAAAACAATTACGGTGAGCCCAGCTTTTTCATACAACAGAAATGCAAATATATACGTTCAAGCATATTCTACAGTTCCTCTTCCAATTGGCGCAACTAAGGTTTCTATGGCTAGAATTGAAAATGGAGTGACCACCGGAAATACTACAGTGGTTGTAACTAATATTTTTGGAATTTCTGCTGGAATGTTTATAACAACTGGGTCTGGTTCTATTTATGAAAGAGATCTCCTTATTAGTGCAGTAAATACAACAACAAGAACGATCACTCTTTCTTCTCCATTTTTATTTCCTCATTCTGCTGATATGCCTTTACAAGTTTATACTTATCCAGCACTTCCAAGCAATGCAACATTATCAAATGTCTATCCTTTAAGTTATGCCACCATTGGGGCCTCTTCCCTCATCCGGGTGTCTACACCACATAATATTACAGATGGAATGTATGTTCAAATTGGTTATGGTTTTGGCATTGAACGATTTCTTGTTGTAAATGTTTCAAATGACACACTTTTGTTAAGTTCTCAATTATCAAACAATCATTCTGTTGGAGAACCGGTTCAAATTTATTCTTATCCTTCTCCAACAATTCCATCTGGAGCTACTTCAGTTGCTTCCACCCGATTTACATCACAGTTTGAAATTGGTTCTTCTGTAATTAATGTCATTAATTCTTCCAATATAAATTTGGGAGACAACTTGATATTGAATGTAGACACTTCCCTAGAAACAAAGAAGGTTATTGATATAAGTGGAAACAATATTACTTTAGACACACCAACCACTAAAAAACACATCACATATTCTCCAATTTTGCAATATTCACACCCATTGCCTGCTATACCTGCAAGAGCAACTTTCAGCCCCAGGATACTCACCAGTGCTCTTGTAAATGCTGGTGTAGACACTATGGTGGTGTCGAATGCATCATCGATAACAGTTGGTTCTTTCATTTTAATTGATGAACTTTCTTCATCCGAGACAAAGTTGGTTATTGATGTTAGCGGTAACACAGTAAAGGTCGATTCTAATTTCACTTCTTCCCACCCAGTGTATTCAATTGTTCAGTTATATTCTTATGCAGACCCAGCACTTCCGACTTATGCATTAGTTAGTTCAAACATCAAACGCAGAGCACCAGTTGCATTGAATTATTGTGATACATATATTTCAGTTGTTTCTACTACAGGAATCGTCTCTGGAACTTATTTGTTGATTGGTGTAGACAACCAAACCGAAGTGTGTTTGGTCGCTGGTTTTGATGCTAGTTTAAATCGCGTTTACCCTGAGTTGCCATTAACAAAATCTCATAGAAAGGGAACACTCATTCAATCATTCCAGGCAGTTCATCCTAAGGGAAGTATCTTGTTGAACCATTTAGAAATTTATCAGTATGTGGTGAGAGGTGCTACACAAAACAATGGGTTGCTTATGAATGACGTGTCTTGCAACAATGTAATTACCCAAATAACGTCATTAATGGATTCTTTAACATTGATGGTTGGAAATAGTGTTGCGGAAAGTACAAAGTCTTTATTAACACCAATTAAAAACATAATTGAAAGTAAATGTTTGGCTGGAACAATCGAAACAACGAATAAAACTATTTCATCATATATTCCTTATTATCTTACGCTGATGAATTACGTAGTATTTTCTGGAAAAAGTGCACCAAATATTTCAAGCTTTAGTCCTTATCCTCTAGTTTATGCTCTTTGGGATATATTATCAGAAATACTGAATGATGCAGTTCCAAAAATAATTGACGAAACCTATCCAGGTTTAGATGAAGTTAGGAAAGCCATTTCTACTTTTTACAACCTATATGATAATCTGTATTTGATGCGTTTGGCTTTAGACACATATGTAAAAAGTTGTGATGTATTGAATTACAATAACTCAGATTATTTAACAAACAATTTCCCAAGTATTCCAACTGTCATTTATCTGGAAGGTGTAATGATAGGTGCTGGAATAAATACAATAAACGAAGCAGGAACAGTATATCCTTCAGCATTGCCATCATTAAAACCTACCCAAGTTGTAACTCTTCAAACTGCAAGCACAAATACAGTTGCTCCAGGAGAAAATAGACTGCAAGTGCCATCGACCAGTGGAATTCTTATAGGACAATACGTAACAATTGACATAGGTTTAGCACAAGAAACTGTAAAAATAATAGGATATGGAAGTTTGATAGTAGAAGAATTAAAAAATGCACACGAAGCAGGCGCACCGATAACTATAATTGAGGAAAGGACAAATATTAACATCGTCCTTGATGATTTTGAAACAACCTTTAGATTAGATACTGATGTAGAAACATTGAGAGATCTTACAGTTACTCCAGAGTCTACTTTTACTGCATCCGGAACAGCCCCCATTAGTTTGTTTAGGGATAGATTTATGTTTGGAACTACCGACATTGAAAATGAAATTTTAGACGAATCCCAAACAAATATTAATGCAGACACTCAAATCACTACTTATTATGTAAACTCTGATAACTGGATGGATATTTCTAGCAATCCTCTCATTAACATTTCCAAATTAGTATGCACAAATGGGGTTCACAATATAAGTACTTATTCAACTTTGGTTGAACCACATTTAGGAATTCTTTTATCTGCCGTTCTGTGCTATTTGGCTTTTGAAATAAAAGATTCAAATGTCTTGATAAAGAATCAAAAAGAGTATTCTGATAGAATTGCGGCAGATTTTACAGAGAACATTTGGAACAAGAAGTTTTATTCGTTACTTTGGGCTCACGACTTCAGGAGAATTTCAACGGATTCACTAACTCAAACAATATTTGGAAATGAAATCACTACCCTTCCAAGAGCTGATCTTGTGGAAGATCCAAAGAATGTAGGAGTAAAGTGTGTAAGCGATAAACCTTCTGCTCTTGTTAATAATTCTATACCAAATAAAATGATGCATCAAATCGCTGAGTATGATCCTGAGAGAATTAATAATTCTAATTTAATACCTTATGTTGGATTAAACGGGGTGTATTATCTTCCTTTAATGGTTGGAGATGTGATAGTATTTAAGCTAAAAATTAAATATGCAATTGACAATGTATTTTCATTGTTTAGCATAAATCCAAATAATTTAACAAATGTTCCACAAGAAATAATTGAACTAAATAACAGATTAAATCTTGCAATTAACGAACACACTGATTACATCAGTTTCAACATTCAATTAACTTTAGTTTAAATCCAAAATATTTGGAATTGATTTAATAATTTTTGTTTGATTTTTTTTATTTTAATATATTATAAAATGTCGTCTGAAGCTCCTCCCGATACGCCGGTTCCTATTGTTTTCGTTTTAGAAGACTTTGAGTCTGAATTTAGACTGAATACTGATGCTGAAACTTATCAGCGCACAGTTGAACGCCAATCTGCCACTTTTGCCTTAGATGTATCTGTGAACATTGCTGATTTTAACGAACTTTTTAAATTTACCACTGATGATATTACTCTTGTTGCTGACACTGAGAACAACCAACGATTAGAGTTTATTACAGATATTCGCAATTGGGGTGCATTAACTCCTAACTTTGCTTATCTTCCAGCCTCCTCTCTTGAGAGGAACTTAACAACTTACACAACTGATGCTAGTGTCAGTGCTGTTCAGGCTTATGTAAGTTGGTTCACATTCAAGCTTACATCCATCAAGGATTCTGCTGTTTTAATAAAGAATGTTGGTGCAATTGCCGCCGATATGGATGCCCGTTTCAAAAATCAAATATGGAAGCAGGAATTATACCAGAAATTGTGGAAGCATTCTATGAAGGTTACTCCTACCAAGGATTACACTGGTGCTACAATTTCTGGCAGAAATCCTGATATTTTACAAGATATGTATGTTAGTGACGTATCGGGTGCTATTCCAGTATATAGAATAAAGGACTATGCAACTGGTTCTGTTGTTTCTACTATTCCTGCTTCAGATTTATGGATTGGTTATGGAGTAGCTACATCTAGTGAAATTGTTCAGGAAATGTATCACACTAAAACTGATGTAGCTAATAGAATTGCGGTTGTTCCTTACATTGATGATTCGACAGAAGGAACTGAGGTTTCTATTGCCCAAAAGATTTTTGATCAAATTATTCAACACGATCCTTCCAGAATCCGCGGAATTGCTTCTTCCAATATTCTTGACAAGGATGGAGCTGTTATAACTGATGTAAGTGGAAATTCTTTTACAAATATATACAAATTTCCTTTCTTTGTAGGAGATTCTTTTGAGATGAAGGTGAATGTTCTTGTTCACACTGACAATGTAAATCAGATATTCAGTAGAGATAATGTGACTATGTCGACATATTTATCTGCATTGAACACCAGTTTCAATAATGCTTCTACCGCTAACGCAGGTGCTGATGAGCACGAGAATTATATTAGTTATTTGGTTCGAATTAATTTATATGAACCTGAAGTTGGAGCTTAATAAATTAAAACTAAACCCACAAAAAATAATAAATTATGAAAAAAAATTTATTATTTTAAATTTAAGAAGAAGAAGATGATGATGCAGTCGAAGCCAATTCATCAATAATTTCCTGCAGTTTGTCTGTGTCAAAAACTCCATTTTCAGGAAATCCATAACGTTGCATATATACAATCATCTCTATGTGAACTTCTACTTTAGGCATAGTCATATCGGTGTCTTCGAATATATTGACTTGTTTTTTCAGTTGTGCTATTCTTTCACGCATAAGTTGAATGTTGTTTAATATTTTTGTTTGTTCATTCACTGTTTTTGTGAGAGCTTCATATCCTTCCATTTTTTTATATTGCAGAATGTAACCATAAAACATTTCTATGGTTATTTTCAAAATAGAACGTATTTGTTCATATTCAGGATAAACAACGGGGTCTAACTTGAGATTGTAAAGTTCTCCTCCGAGTTTCATATATTGTTCATATCCGAAATTGTCAATTAAATATTGCATATCGTTTCTCGTAAAATACGACATTAGTTCGTATAGTTTGACACTGAATTTAGCAAGTTCTAACAAAACCTTGTTGTTTGAGCAAATGGTTCCATCGTTTCTTATAAAAACTCCATTGAATTGTTTTTTGAGTTTTGAGTGGAACATTGTGTATCCATTATTTGGGCGATGCATTATAACATAAAAAAACATATTAAAACCATCCGTTGAACTCTAATTGTTTGTCATTTGTGTAAGAAAGAACCGGATGCTCCATTGGGGTATACATCGTACTAGCATCATACAAATATTTTAAATAACCCTTCGCTTCTTCATACACTTGCTTCACTGCGTATTTGAGAACTAACTGGTTTAGGGCGTTTATTTGTTGGTCAATGTCTGTGGGAATATTTACAGAGTTCTGCAAATAAATACTCCTCATTATTATTTTGAGGGCATCGCAATCTTGAGGACCTATTTTATATTGACCATTAGACATTTTATAAACACCCATTTGAATCCCTTGTTGTATTCTGTCAATGTTTTGTTTAGAGAAAAATTGTTGAATTAAAGGAGTGTTTTCAAATATTCCAGCAGTTGGATTGCGGTAGGTAACACATTGCTTTGCAGGTATTCGGTCATACATTAAAAACTGATTTTTCGTATTCGGTTGAATAATATTCACTCGTCCATTAAAATTATTCGTATTCATATATAATATAAAATATATGAATTTTCAAAATTCTATTCTAATATTGTCAATTGTCCTTCTAATTGTCGGAACTATTGTATTGTCTTACTCAATAAAGTCTTCTATTAAATCACAACAATGGCCTCCTTACATAGCTAATTGTCCAGATTATTGGGTAGACACCACAGGAGATGGAACTTCTTGTTCTGGAGGGACTGCAAATGTCAATCTAAGACTAACTGGATGTCACGGGGTGGTCAATTTTGATAGAATGAATGTGTGTGATAAAATGAAAGTATCAAACAAATGTGGAATTTATTGGGATGGAATTACTTACGGAAACAATCAAGTGGTCTCTAAATGCGGGTAAAAAAATATATATTTATTTTCTATAGTTATTGTCTACTTTTAATAATACATAGACATATCCTGCGAATCCTTCTAATTTTCTAATTTATTTGATGGGAACCTTCTTGTTCTTCACTGCACTTGTTTTGCCTCCACTTCCAACTTTCTTCTTTTTCTTTCCTTCTTCCTTTGCAGAATTCTCTTCTTCGTCTTCCAACATCGAAGTCGCTCGTTCTTCTCTAAATCTTCTGTATTCCACTTCCAATTCATCCAACTCTTCACTCCACATAACAAATTCATTTTTATTTCTGAGTGCTTCCAGTTCTTCTTCTTTTTTCCCTTTTTCTTTCATAATTTTGTCAAATAACTCTGCAGTAACACTGTCCATTGGCATCTTTGTCAAATATGAATAATCTCCTTCAATCAAATCAAATCCTTCTCTCTGCAACATTTCAAACACTTGGTCTTTTGTTTTTCTCCTCAAATCGATTCTGTCTACTAACAAAGCTTGAATGTATCTTGCTCGATTGCTCAACCGAATAAGCTCATTCTGTAATTTTTGTACCATCCATTCTTTGCGAATGGAATATAGTTCCAATCTTTTTCCAAAATAATCTTCAATTATTTCTGTGATTCTCGTGTACTTTTTTAGTTTGTCTTCCGGATCAAACAGATGCATATTGTTTGTTGATAAACTTGTAGACAGTTTTAATAGTTTGATAAGTTTAGCAGGAGTATTAAATTCTTCTAATCTTCCTTTTTGAAAAGTGACAATCATATCAACAGATTGTTTTGTGCTGTTGTCTACATAATCCTTTAGAATTGTTGGAATTTTCTTTCCAGTCTTGTCAACTTGTGGTTGAACCATTTCTTCCAAAAAGTCCTTGTAATCATTTGTCCAAGTTCCGATTGGCAATTCTGTAATTCTCACTTGGTCGGGTCCAATAATTTCATAAACTCCTTTTACAATAAACTTTGTTTCGTTTTGAGTTGGTTTCTTTGATTTTTTCGAACCTTTCTTAGAAGTGGAGGAAGGCTGAACCTCTTCTGCAACTAAACCATCTTCAGATTCGCAATTTTCACTAATAGAATCCGTTTCAGTTTCTTCTGACAATTCACTTGCACGTGTAATCGTTCCCTTGAATCCTTCATAATATGGAATGAAATCTTTTTCCGTAATATCTGGAGAACCAGAAACCATCATTTGTTTGAGGTACGAAATAATGAGAATGGGATCATAGCAGGGAATGCTAGTGCTGAATCCTGTTCCGATTCCCTTTCCACCATTCACCAATATCATAGGAATAATGGGAATATAGTACAGTGGTTCAACGGGAGTTCCATCATCATCCAAATAAGTCAAGACGGGATCGTCCGCCTCTGGAAACAGACGTCTGGTGATTCCGCTGAGAAGTGTAAATATATATCTCTCAGATGCACTGTCTTTTCCTCCCATCATTCTTGAACCGAATTGTCCATTTGGAACAAAGAGATTGATGTTGTTGGAACCGACAAAGTTTTGAGCCATATTCACAATAGCGGCGTTCAGACTCGCTTCGCCGTGATGGTATCCAGAATGTTCAGAAACGTAACCTGAAAATTGTGCAACTTTGATTTCTTTTGTGAGATTCTTTTTGAAAGCACTAAATAGAATTTTTCTCAAACTTCTTTTTAGTCCATCCATAACATTCGGAATGCTTCTGTCACAATCATATTTGGAAAAGTGGATAAGTTCTTTGTTAATAAAATTGGAGTAGGATACTGCAGAATCGGATGTGTTAAGATAACTCGTTCGTTCATATTTTTCCAACCAAGATTTGCGGTCATCCGCTCTCTTTTTATTGAAAACCATATCAATCATATCATCACTTTCTTCTTCGTAGACAAAACTCACTATTTTCTTGTTTTTGAAATATTGTTTGAATTCTTTATCGGTACTTGTTCCAAGTCCCTTGTAATATTTTATTTCCCATCTGGATGCTTCTAATTCATTAGACTCTTTCCAAGAATCATACTCTCCTTGATTGTAAAACAATATTTCTTCTTTTCCGTGACGTGCTTTTAGGATGGGAGTGTTCATAAAGCCAATGAATCCTGGAATCATTGCCAAAGATTTCCACTCGCTTTGAAAGAGATTGATGCAGAGTCCTTTGATGTGACTTCCATCTAAATCTTGGTCAGTCATAAAGAGCACCTTTCCATATCGAAGGTATCGAGCAATATCTTCCATATTTCCATAAGTTCTCTCCCTTTCAAGTCCCAAGATTTTCTTGATATCCCGGATTTCTTCATTGTCGTTTATCTTTTTGGCAGTTTCCCCGCGGACATTGAGAAGTTTGCCTTTCAGAGGAAAAACCCCAATAGTCGCTCGATCTTCTGTAGTAAGACCAGACACAATTCCCGCTTTTGCTGAGTCTCCCTCACACAAAATGAGAATACACTCTCTCGACCTTTCGGTTCCTGCAAGAGATGCGTCCATTAGTTTTGTCATACCACGAAGAGATTTCACTTTAACTCCATCATTTTTCTTAGATGCCTTTATTTCTTTTAGTTCAGTGAGGGCACACGCAGAGTCCATTACACCCATCTTACACAACTTCTCGATGAACTTGTCGGACACATTGCAGTAAGAACCGAACTTGGTTGAAGGTGTATTCATATAATCCTTTGTTTGACTGTCGAACGATGGGTTTTCCACATCACAACGAACAAATAGAATGAGTTGTTCTTTTACAGTTGCTGGGTTTACCATCATCTTTTTCTTTGTTTCAATATATGAACACACTTTTCTGGTGATTTGATTCAAAATGTACTCCACGTGTTTTCCTCCTTTTTGAGTGTGAATTCCGTTCACAAAGGAAACCTGACAAAACTCGTGAGTCGGAGAAATCGAGACAGAATATTCCCAACGACCTCCTTCATCTTCTTCGTGGAGACGCTTGGTTTCCTCCTTTGAACCGATGTAAAGATCAACATAACTCGAAAAGTTTTTAGTAGGAAGGATGTCTCCATTGTAACGAACTTTTACAGATTTGTCAGTGATTGCAGAAAGATCATAGACTCTCTTTTTGAAAAGGGCCAACATATCTGCAGACAAACCCGGAACACCGAGTCTTGTGTAATCTGGAAGGAATGTGATTTTTGTGTATGGTTTTGTCGATGCTTTTACCTTTGTAATGGTTGGAGGATGGATAATATCAAGATTCTGTTCAAATCTCTGTTCATATTTTTGCCCAGTTTTGTGATCAACCGTTTCCACAGAACCGATGGTTGACCAAACGTAGGCAAGTTTCACTCCGAATCCATTCTTTCCTCCAACAATTTTTTTCTCAGTTTTGTCGTAATTTGTAGAAGTTCTGAGATGCCCAAAAATCATTTCAGGAACCCATAAATTTGTTTCGGGGTGCATAACAACATCAATTCCGTTCCCGTCATTCATCATCGTAATCATTCCGGAAGAGTCAATGGTAACCTGGATGTTGGATACTTTGTGAGCACCTTCTTCCGGGTTGGTTAACATTCGCACCATATGATCGCGACAATTTACGAGTCCTTCATCGAACAGTTTGTATAATCCTGGAATATAACGAATGCGTCGCAATACAATTCGGTTTGTCTCTTCATCAAAAACCCACATATCTGCATCCACTTCTTCCACAGAACCGATGTAGGTATCTGGGTTGTCGAGGATGTGTTGTTTGTCGGTTTTCTTTTGGTACTTGTTTGCGATTTCAGATGCGTTCATTTTCAATCTGTATTGTGTTTCCAATTTTTTTTTAATTTGTTTTCATTTTTTATTAATTAAGTTGAGGATTTGAAAACTTAATATAATATAATTTTATGTCTACAAAATTCTATAAATATGTTTATGACCGTCAAAATTATGCAAAATACAACAGATATCTTATGTTGGCAAATAAATGCACAGTAGAAGGAAAAAATGAATTATATGAATTGGAATTGCAAGAATGGGAAGAATGGGTGAAAGCCTACGAAGAAAATCCAGACATTATACCTCCTCCTCCAGAACGTCCTGTTGCACCAGTTACATCCGATTCTTTAGTAACAACAGAGACCGATGACTGCAAAAAAGCATATGCAAATCTTGTTAGAAAACAAAAGTTGAATCCAAATTCTATTCAGATGTCTACAAATATGAGAAGTAGTTATTTTCTTAGAAATCAATATCGTGTTCCTCTTCTTACAGCTTGGTATTAAAGTGCAAGGTGTTCTGTGTTGTTGATTTGTCTACTACTATGTCTAGAATTGCAAATAATTTAAAAGGTTTATATTATAGTTTGTAAAATGTCATTCATCAAATCCATTGTGAAAGAAATAAAAACAGTCAAGTCTATGTTGGACATTCCAGAGTTGAAAAATGAAAGATCGAATCTTTCCAAGAAATTAGAATCTCATAATTCAATTGTAGACAAACATCAAAAAATTATTCAAAAGAAAGAGGATATTGAAAAAACAGTGAGAGATTTGGAAGAAGTGGTGGAGATTTGTTTGAAAGAAAAAGAGGACGAATTCAATTCTGCAAAAAAAGTCATTGAAGCTATTTTAAATTGTGTGGAAGATTCCGAGAAAAAAATAAAATCAGAGACAGAAGAAATTTCGAGATTAGAACAAGAATTGAAAAGGGTCAATGACAAATTGAGCGCGGCGAGGGCTTCCGTGCGATAAAATTGCGAGGTTTTGTGCAAATATGTGACCATCCGCCGTAAGAAATAAAAAGGATGAAAAATGAATTATTTTGTAATGATGTGAACTGGTGACATATCATTACACAAACTATTGAACCCATCGATGGTCAAATACTTATTTATTCTCTGCAAAAAATAAAAAACAATACCCCCCACAACCCGCATATTCCCACTCTTTAAAGACTCTCATCCAAAACCACACCATCATCGTCACACATTTCAATGCCTCCGCCACCAACACCCCCAATCCGCACAGGGGCGCCAGCCCCAACCACCAATCCCTTGCAAGGTCCAAAAGTCCTTCTATGAAACTGCGTTATTCCAAATTTAGAAATACCATCCAAGTGTTTTTTTGTTCCATAACCCATATTATTCGAAATATCATATTTGTCTACAAGGTCTGGATTCTCTCCACATAATTCTGCAATATATTCATCGTGTGCTACTTTAGCAAGGATACTTGCACTAGCAATATTTAAATAATAATTATCTCCTTTTTCAACACATTCATATGGTGTATATCCGTATTTTTTGAAATATGTGCCATCAACAAAAATCTTGTCTGGAACTATGTTTAGTGAATCTAAACAAGTGTGGAAACAACGTTGAACAGCTTTCAAAATGTTTATTTTGTCTATTTCTTTTTCATCAGCCCATTGAATAGAATAATCCAAACAATTTTCTTTAATAAATTCTGAAACTTCTTTTCTTTTAGAAGCAGACATTTTCTTAGAATCTCGAATTGAATGAACCAAAGAATATTCGGGGTCTTCTGCAATACTATCCAAAAACTCTGGATTCCAAATAACCGCGGAGGCATAAGTGCGTCCAAATAAACATCCCCTTGCACATTCATCTAATCCGACTTCAATATTGCAAGAGTCGTTGTAAAATTTTAATCCATACTTATTCATTTATAATTTTCGGTTTTTTTATTTATAGGCATCTGTTTAATTATTTTATTAATATATATTATAATGAAGTACCAAAAGAATTCAGCAGGACATTATGTTATTAAGGGGAAAACTTATGAACTACTTGTTGGTTCTCGCGCACAAGTTATGCACGGAACTGCTTATAAGACCACCGGTGATTTGACCAGAAATTCTCTCATTCAAAACAAACACGGAAGAATCGTTTCTCGTTCAAAATACAACACTGGGAAAAACAAAAATAAGAATAATCTTTTGTTGAAAGGATATACCGCCAAAAAGGGAAAGTTCGGATATGTAAAAATAGGAAAAAAATCTAGAAGCCGAAAACACCGAGGTGGAACTACTGATCCAAGCAATTCTGGTGGCGCAACTGTCCCAAATGGTGTCAACTCTGGAGTACAAGAAGGAACACCAAATTCTAGCCCTGCAAATATTCCTGCTGAAGGAGTGGAGGGTGTTAATAGTTCCTCTCTTGCAAACAGCGCGGCGCCCTTCACCGGTGGTCGCAGAGGAAAAAAGAGGACAAAGGGAGGCATTCTTTTAGGTGGAAAGAGACGCACTATAAAGAGACGAGGGGGTTCTCTTCCCAGCCTCAATCCTGCAGATTTTTAAATAAACAGTAATTATTTCATTTGTAGACAAAAGACATATCCATTTTAACAATAGATAAGTAAAAAAATATAAAGAGTTGTTGGAAATTATTATTTAAATGAGTGGAAGTGGTCATATACTTATAGCACAAACTTCACAAGTCCCCAATTTTAAAACTCTTATTGCCGCATTAAAAGATATGTTGTTGGAAACAAATATGACATTTCGTCCAACTGGAATCAGTGTAATCAATATGGACAAGTCTCACACTATTTTAGCGCACTTATTTTTAGATGCCACAAAATTTCAGAGATACGAATGTCATCGAGAAAAAATCATTATCGGATTGAATGTGTTGCATCTTTTTAGACTTATTGGGGACATCAACCACGAAGACACTCTTACAATTTGCATTGACAATGATGATTATTCAGATGGCATTGTTACACACTTAACTTTGAAATTTGAAAATAAACAATCCAACAAATGCAAAAAACAAAGATTGCGGTTGATTGAACCTGACCAAGAAGAACTCACTTATCCGAGTGTCAATTTCTCGTCCATCATTAATCTTTCTTCTACCGATTTTCAAAAAATCATTAGGGATTTGTCTTGCATCTCTGATAAGGTTGAAATCAAAACAGTCGGATCAGAACTCATTTTCAATTGCACTGGACAATTTGCAAATTCAGAAATTTCCAGATATGAAAAAGAGGGAGAAATGAAGAGTATTGTGAATAATTCTTCTAAAATCATTCAAGGAGTTTTCTCTTTAAAAATTCTTAGTTATTTTATCAAATGCACAAATCTATGTCCACAGGTTGAAATTTATTTGGAAAACGACCTTCCTTTAGTGGTAAAATACAATGTTTCAGATTTAGGAGTTATTCAACTTTGTGTTTCTAGCATTCCTTCGTGTTAAAATCATTTTTGATATTCATTTATTTAATAAATATCAAAAAACATTATTTGCGTAAATTCATTATTCAAGAGAAAATATGTAAGTATTATATAATGAATCGTTGTGGATGCAATATACCTTACTCTTGTGTAAAATGTAAACAAGGAGAACGAGGAATACCCGGACCACAAGGTCCCGTTGGACCAAGAGGACCCGCTGGAGGACCAACTGGAAATACTGGAACTACTGGATATACAGGACCAACAGGTTTTACTGGGCCTCAAGGACTTCCAGGACAAGCAACCAATACAGGTTCAACCGGACCCACTGGTTATACCGGCCCAACTGGTTTTACTGGACCTCAAGGAATACCTGGAGAAGCAACTAACACAGGTTCAACTGGTTATACCGGAACCACAGGTCCAACTGGAAGCATCGGGCCGGAGGGACCTATTGGATATACCGGTTACACAGGATACACAGGGCCGGTTGGAAGTGTTGGTCCTATTGGATTAACCGGATATACCGGTTACACTGGATACACAGGATATACCGGACCTGCTGGAAGTGTTGGTCCTGCAGGAAGTCCGGGACCTATTGGTGATACGGGTTATACCGGATACACTGGATACACCGGTCCTGCTGGAAGTGTTGGTCCCGCGGGCTCTATTGGAAATACAGGTTATACTGGTTATACAGGATACACCGGGTATACTGGTTACACAGGTCCTGCTGGTAGTGTTGGTCCTGCAGGAGTTCAGGGACCTATTGGAAATACCGGTTATACTGGTTACACTGGATACACAGGGTATACTGGTTACACAGGACCTGCTGGTAGTGTTGGCCCTGCCGGTGTTCAGGGACCTATTGGATATACAGGTTACACCGGCTATACTGGTTACACAGGACCCGCTGGACAAAGTGACTTTAGTGGAATAACCGGTTCAAATTATGGAGACTATTTATTATACAATGGAACTTCTTGGGTGGTTCAAGATAATCCAGTTGCTTTAGGACAAAATTCTGGA
>Ga0208787_1000252_pt1 | contig 27070 bp, 20 predicted proteins | sample Wag4_2014_7_11_FD_187362 | JGI IMG/M metagenome (GOLD analysis project Ga0208787, IMG submission 187362) | Fresh water microbial communities from Ohio, USA - Utica-2 Time Series HT 2014_7_11 (SPAdes) (version 2) | ecosystem: Environmental > Aquatic > Freshwater > Water tank | place: USA: Ohio...
AAAAAAAATCAATAAAAAAGGGGAGAGCGCAATGCGCTCTCCCCCTTTTTAAAATTTAAATGCTAGATATTTCTTTCTCCTAACGCAATTTTTTAAATAAGATTTACTTTATTGTAGGATAAGTAATTCCTAATTGCTCTAAATAAGTGCCATACTTACTAGGATCATAATAGAACTTTTCAAGTTGGCTTCTAAACGCGCCTTGAATTTCTTTATTCAAATGAATTGCAGGAGGATCATCTTTGGTGATGAAAGGAATATACTGAATGTCCTTAGTTTGTATTTCTTTAAAATATTTTTTAGCATCTGCCACTAAACTAGGCTTCGTAAACAAATCCAGTAAAGTCATCGCAGTCGCTTCTGCACCAACCAAAGATCCCTTATGTGCTATCGGGGTTGCCATCGCAATCGCATCTGCCCAATGATGTCCTTTTGTACCTGGTATATTTGCTGGAAACCTTAACACAATGGTTGGCAGGTTCCAAGAGATATCTGCAATATCATCAGATCCACCACCCCAAGAAAATGCCACAGATCCTTTTAAAGTATCAATGTTTGTTTTTAATCCATCAATTGGATTGCCTTGTTGGTCTTTCTTAGGTGCTTCTACCAGCGCCTGTACGCCCCTCGCTAATGCGATATCTTTATCATCCCAAACAGGCATGCCTACTTTTTTAATATTCGCATACATGGCTTCGGCAAGAGGTTTATTAAAATGACCAGGCCATGCAGTGCCTAACATTTGATGCGTCATTTTTGTATTCGTCATCATTGCAGCGCCTTCTGCAATTTTAATACCTGATTCATAATTCATCTTAATATCTTCATAGGTACGTTCTCTAAAATAATACCATACACTTGCTTTACTTGGTACCACATTTGGTTGGTCCCCTCCATCTACAATCACATAGTGTGATCTATTGGTTGGCTTTAAATGCTCTCTTTTAAAATTCCATCCCACATTCATTAATTCAACCGCATCCAATGCACTTTTTGCTCTCCAAGGTTGGCCAGCAGCATGCGCCGCTTCTCCTTCAAAATCAAATCGTACACTCACTAAGCCATTGCCGCCGTTATCACCATAGCTAGAATTAAAGTCACCACTCACGTGTGTGAAAATACAAGCGTCTACATTTTTAAAATAGCCATCACGTACATACCAAGCTTTTGTTCCAACTAATTCTTCGGCAATACCAGGCCAAATTAAAATGGTGCCAGGTAATTTTTCACGTTCCATTAATTCTTTCATGGCAATCGCTGCATAAATGATGACAGCTTGTCCAGAATTATGTCCTTCACCGTGACCAGGTGCGCCTTCTACTATCGGCGCTTTGTATGCTACGCCTGGTTTTTGAGAGGCTTTAGGAATACAATCCACATCACTACCTAATGCAATCACAGGCGAACCAGATCCCCACTTCGCCATCCATGCGGTAGGTATATTCGCAATACCATTTTCAACAGTAAAGCCATTTTTTGTCAAAACAGACGTGATGTATTTTGAAGTTTCTACTTCTTGAAAGCCTAATTCTGCAAAACTAAAAATTTGATCCACCATCACTTGTACGTCCTTAGACTTACCAGCAACAGTCTGCATTAGGGTTTGCTTTAATGCAGCTAAATCTTTTTCGGTGTATTTTTTTTGCGCAAAAATGGGCAAAGAAAAACTTAATAAACAAACACATATTAGAATGCGTTTAATGAATTGAATAGGCATATTGAATTTTTATAATTGTGATACAATCAATTTCAAGACATAAGATACAAAAAAAATCCCCTATCCAAAAAGATAAGGGATCAATATTTTATAAGTGGTTGGTTTATTTTGAAGCCATTTTGAATTCTACTGTTTTAGTATTAGAAGCTGTGGTTTTGGAGGTCACTACTACCGAAAGGTTGTATAATATTCCAGGTAAAAAACCAGTTATCGTAATTGGATTAGATAGACTAGTAGATGAAATACTATTCGTAAAAGCAGTAGAATTGTCTGAGATTTTAATCAGTTTGGTATCAATAGTAACACCGCTTGCAGGAATTGCAGCCAATTTGACTTCTAATCTTTGCGAAGTACCGATGACTGCATAAATATTATTTGCACCAGGATCAATATCTATGACCACGCCGTTGGCAGCGGTTAAGCTTGGTTCAACAACTATAATAACAGGTGGTGGGGTGGGTGCAGGACTGTCGCTACTTTTGCTAGGACAACCAAACAAGCCAATACTTAAGAATAAAATTAAAATGCAATATTTCATTGATGCTTTGATTAAGTTCATTTACTAAAGTTAATAATTTTTGACAATATGTTGAATGGATAAAATTTTAAATCAAAAACAATAGAAATTTTTCGTTCCTCGCAGTCAAAAGTATAAATACTTAAAAAATGAGTATCCATTTCAACTAGGTTTAACCCATGCGAAAACTTAATTCATCTCATTTTTTCTTAGTCATTCTATTCAAATTAATAACAGTTCAATTGATTGCACAACAATTGCCTATACAAACATTTAGTCTTGCATCCGAACATTTTACAACCACAAAATTGGATGGCTTGCAGGTAGATTGGCGCCTGGATCTTGGAATGACCGCCATGGCTTTGGATCAATCAAATCAATATCATTTTAGTGCAGGTTTTTTACAACCAAGCATCAATCGTTTTACCAAGGATGGGTTAGAAGGAAAATACAATCCTAGTATTGAATTAAGAACTTCAGTTAGAGGAGATGCGTTTGTCATTTTTTCAAAGGAGCCCGATTTGATTTTTTTTGATTGTAAGATATACAACCTACATGGTCAAGTTATTCTGAGCGATCCCTCAAAATACAGAAGTGGTTATGCAGGAAGACCCATTGATATCCATGCACTAGCTAGCGGCATATATATCATACAAGTATATTATTTACCCGAGTTTTTAACCTTTGATAACAAAACAAATTATTGGATCAAGTCTATAAAATTTATTAAGCCGTGAAATCTATCCTACTCCTTTTATCCCTGCTTTACTGTCATATTGTTTTTAGTCAAAATCATAAAGGCATTGCATTTCAGGCAGTTGCTAGAACAAGCAACGGAGTGGTCATGCCCAATAAATTAATACAAATTAGAATCAGTATAGTAAAAGATACTTTAGTAGAAACGCTATTGTATCAAGAAATAAAATCCGTTACTACAAGTCCATTGGGTTTGTTTACCATTTTAATTGGCACTTCAGAGCCAGCTAAAATTGTGACCATTGGTGCATTTGAAAAAATAAATTGGACAGCAGGTACTTATTTTATTCGTGTAGAAATTGATCCTGAAAATCATTTACAATTCATACGCATTGGACAACAACAAATTCAATATACCGCTTATGCTTTTTCCGCAGACCATCTACTGGCAGAAAATTTAGAAGGTGTTTTAGGTATCCCACAGGGAGGCACTGGCGTGAATAATCTGTCTTCCTTTAAATTAGCATTGCAAATAGATAAAGTCAATAACATTCCAGACAGTCTTAAAATTTTAAGCAAGGCATCCATCCAAGCTTTGTCTTTAAAATTAGATAAAAAAGATACAGCGAGTTTAAGCAATAGAATTAACCAAAAATTAAATAAGGGAGAAATAACTGCTTCGGAACTTGCTGTAGGCTTAGGCTTTCTGCCCCTTGAAATATACTTTGGTGCATTTGCAGATACGGCAAGGCAAATGGCATTGACCAATACAGCCACGGCAGTCAAATGGCGCGATACCATTGGTCTAAATCAAACCGCAATTGGACTTAACACGAGCATGGATCCTACTAGGCTACTTGTTGTAAAATCTGGGACCTATCTTGTTCAGTATAGCCTTCAAGTCTCTAATAGTCAAGTGGCAAATGATGAAATCAGTGTTTGGATTAGACGGAATGGCGCAGCCTACCCCAATACCCTCCGCCAGTTTAGCACTGGCGCCGTAGGCGTCAAAAATATTTTTTCGGGACAAACAATGATGGTCTTTGGGGAAGATGATTATCTGGAATTATTTTTTAGTGTTAAGCACAATCAAACACAATTATTAAAAACAAGCAGCTTGACCAATCCATCAAGGCCGGCAACCCCTAGTGCTCAAATCATGCTGTACAGAATACAATAGTGCGTCCTTCCTCCATTCATAAAATTTGTTTTAAAATTCAAGCCTGCCTAGTTAACTTTAGTTTGAACAAAAAACAACACTATGCGTCGAATTCTATCTCTCCTCGGTATTGTGCTATTATTAAGTATTCAACTTATTGCACAATCTGTTCCTAGTCCAAAAAGTCATTTTGGATTTAATATTGGTGACAATTATAAGTTGACCACTTTCACCGCAACTGAAGCTTATTTAAAAAAAGTAGAAGCCAGTTCTAACAAAGTTAAATTGGTGACGATTGGTAAAACGGAGGAAGGGCGTAATCATTATATGATGGTTGTATCCAGTCCCGAAAATATCAAGCAATTACAAAAATACAAATCGATCTCACAAAAGTTAGCAAGAGCAGAAGGATTATCAGATGAAGATGCGAAGCAATTGGCTGAAGATGGCAAAGCGGTGGTATGGATTGATGGTGGTTTACACGCAACCGAAGTGGTGGGTATTCATCAATGGATAGAATCGATGTATCAGCTCATCACAAGACAGGATAATGAAACAAAAAATATTTTAAAAAATACGATCATTTTATTTGTGCACGCCAATCCAGATGGTCAAGAATTGGTTTCAAATTGGTATATGCGTAACGCAGATACTTTAAAAAGATCGACTTCAGCCTTGCCACGTTTGTACCAAAAATATATTGGGCACGATAACAATCGTGATTTTTTTATGACGAACATGAGTGAATCAAAAAACATGAGTCGTCAACAATATATTGAGTGGATGCCACAAATTTTATACAACCATCATCAAACTGGCCCAGCTGGAACCGTTGTGGCAGGCCCTCCTTACAGAGATCCATTTAATTATGTATATAGTCCATTATTGATTACAAGTTTAGATGCAATGGGCGCTGCAATGAGTAGCCGTTTAAATGCAGAACAAAAGCCTGGCTATACTATGAAGGGCGGATCGGTGTATTCTACCTGGTGGAATGGTGGATTAAGAACCACTGCATACTATCATAATATTGTTGGTATTTTAACCGAGATCATTGGTAGTCCAACGCCAATGAATATTCCTTTGGTACCTCAAAGATTGATTCCTAATAGTGGATTGCCTTTTCCAATTGCACCGCAAAAATGGTATTTCAAAAATTCAATCGATTATTCTATTTCATTAAATTATGCTGTACTGAATTATGCAGCAAGACATAAAGACGAAGTGTTATTGAATATGTATCGAATGGGAAAAGCTGCTATTGAATCTGGCAACAAAGACAACTGGACCCTTTCTCCTAACAAAGTTGAAATGTTGACTGAGCAATTAAAGACAGAAAAAAGAGATACCCGTGTAGATACTGTTGCATTACAAAATTTTGCCAAAGTATATAAGGCTCCAGCATTAAGAGATCCAAGAGGCTATATTATTCCTGCAAATCAAACAAGCAGTGCCGTTGCCTTTGTCAATATTTTAATTCAAAGTGGTATTAAAGTACATCAAGCAACCAATGACTTTGTTGTGAATGGGAAAAATTATGCTGCTGGGTCTTATGTGGTAAGAACCAATCAAGCATTTAGAGCGCATGTATTGGATATGTTTGATCCACAGGATCACCCAAATGATTTTTTATATCCAGGAGGACCACCAGTGCGCCCTTATGATGCAGCAGGATGGACACCCGCATATACGATGGGTGTTGAGTTTGATAGAATCTTAGATGATTTTAATGGTCCATTTGAAACCATTCCTTATGGTCAAATTCAATATGCAAAAACGACTGTTTTTAACCAGGCTAATCGTGTCAATAAATTTTATGCCATCCAGTCTAATGATAATAATAGTTTTATTAAAATCAATGATTTATTAAAAGCGGGTAAAACAGTTTATAAAAATCAACAAGGATTTTATTTCGAAATGGCAGATGAATCAAAAGACAAAGAAACCATTGCTAAAGCAGGTTTAAATTTTGTTGCTGTAGAAAGCCTTCCTACGGATGCAATAAAAATTACTACATTAAAAATTGGATTATGGGATCGTTATGGTGGCTCTATGCCTTCTGGTTGGGTAAGATGGATTTTGGAGCAACACCATTTTGATTTTAAATTATTGTACGCAAAGGAAATCAATGCAGGAAATTTAAAAGACAAATTTGATGCCATTGTTTTTGTAGACGGTGCCATCCCTTCTGTGGTTGAAGGCCCGCCTTCTCCTTATGAAGAAAAAGATCCCAACCTAGACGAGATCCCAGCAGAATTTCATGCGATGGTTGGAAAAATAACTGCTGAAAAATCTATTCCTGCATTAAAGAGCTTTGTTGAAGCAGGAGGCACTGTGATTACAATAGGTTCGAGCGCCAACTTAGCATACCATTTTAAACTGCCAGTGAAAAATGCCATCACCGAAATGAATAACGGCAAAGAGCGCACACTTCCAGGTGAGAAATTTTATATTCCAGGAAGTATCTTACAAGTTGCGGTAGCGCCTGCTCTAAAAGCAAACTGGGGCATGAAAAATAAAGCAGATGTCTACTTTAACAATAGCCCTGTGTTTAAAGTACAACCAGATGCCATTGCAAATGGAACTATTACACCGCTTGCTTGGTTTGCATCTGATAAAACTTTGAGAAGTGGATGGGCTTTTGGACAAGCCTATTTACAAGATGGTGTGGCCGCATTTGAGGCAAAAATAGGAAATGGAAAATTATTTGTTTATGGACCTGAAATTACATTCAGAGGACAAACACATTCTACTTATAAAATGTTGTTTAACCAATTGTATAAATAATTTGCAAAAGGTTTAGGTCGATTCTCAAGGCCATAAAAAAGGAGCTACGATTGTAGCTCCTTTTTTATTTTATCCGATTAATTATTTGATACTTTGATTTGCATCAGAATCAATTCATTTATAATTATCCAAATGGTTGTTCGATAGAAATACTTTGCTTAGAAAAATAATGTGGTCCATCTTCTGCGATATACAAACAATCTTCTAATCGAATACCAAATTCACCAGGAATAGAGATTGTTGGTTCATTGCTAAAACACATGCCCACTGCTAAAGGTGTTTTATTGCCTTTTACAAAGTTGGTCCACTCGTGTCCTTCTAAACCAATACCATGACCTGTTCTGTGTGGAAGCCCTGGTAGTTTATAATTGCTTTTAAATCCTGCTTTCTCAATCACTGCTCTAGCTGCCGCATCCACCACTTCACATGGTGCACCAATTTTGATTGCCGCAAATGCTGCGTTCTGTGCTTCCAATTCTATATTCCAAACATCAATTTGTCTTTGACTTGGCTTACCAACAACGATTGTTCTTGTGATATCCGAAGCATAGCCCTCAACACTTGTTCCTCCATCAACCATCACAATATCACCTTCGCGAATCACTTGAGGAGTAATACTTCCATGAGGCAATGCAGAATACTTACCCACTTGTACCGAAGCGCCTCCACTATATCCAAGTTTTCTGAAAGCCGCACTGATATTGCCACTGAATTCAGACTGAGACATGTCTGGACGAATGGTTGCAAATGCAGCTTGATATGCTTTAATTGTTACATCACTTGAATACTGCATCAAGGCTAGTTCTGCCTTTGTTTTATACATTCTACAACCAGCAGTAACTGGCGTTGCATCTACAATATCAAAACCTGTTGCTAATTTTTTAACACCATCCGCAATGAAAAAACGAACACGTTCTTCCATTCCAATTTTTTTATACTTAGTTCCTCTGTCTTTAATAATATTAAAAATCAAAGCGTAAGGACTTTCATGTTCTTCCCAGCATCTTACTTCGTCACCAAATACGGGATTCAATAATTCCATCGCTCTGTCTTCTTCGAATTTTGGACAGACATAAGCAATAGGACCTTTTGCAGGGATAACAACACCAAAAGTTCTTTCACTTTGTCCCCATCGCATTCCAGTAAAATAAAAACACGATACCGTACCCTCTAAAAAAATGGCGTCTATTTTTTCTTGCTCCATAATGGATTGTGCCTTCGCTATTCTTTGCTTACGTTCTTCTACTGTAATGGGCACAACACCTTCTTTCATTGGCACTAAGTCCTCAATTGATTTTGGTAAGTTAAAATCGTATTGATTTGCCGAATCATTTGCGAACACCTTACCACTTAATCCTAATGTACCTGCAGTTAAAAATGCAGTGCTTAAAAATTTTCTTCTATTCTGACTCATAGTATTTTTATTTATTCAGTTTTTATTTTGTGGATCCTACCATATGTTATATCCTACCATGCGATGCCATAATCTTCTCCATGATTAGAACTACCTCCCCACATAGATCCATGTTTCCAATCAAATAAAATAGCATTGATTGGACCACTTGTGCGATCATCGAAAGTTAAATTATAACCTCTTGCTCTTAGATCTTTTCGAACCCACTCAGAAACATTATCATGTAATAAAATACTACCTGGTCTTGGTTTTCTGTCGGCAGTTTTAGAGCCACCTAAAGAAAGCCAAAGTTGATTTGAATTTATATTCGCTGCTTCTGTTGCTTCTTGAACAGTCATGCCAAATTCAACCATATTTAAAAAAAACTGCAATAAATTTTGATCCTGTGTGTCACCACCTTGCACACCAAATGCCATATATGGTTTACCGTCTTTGATGGCTAAGCTTGGTGTTAAAGTCACTCTTGGTCTTTTACCTGGTGCAACTACATTGAATGGACCCTGTGCAGAATCCAATACAAAGCTTTGCATACGTTGACTCATACCTACACCTGTGTTGCCCGCAATGGTTGCAGGCAACCATCCACCACTTGGTGTGATAGAAACAATCCATCCTTCTTTATCTGCTGCTTCAACAGTGGTGGTGCCTCTCCATAAACGATCCAGATAGTCTGCATCTACTGGTAATTTTTCATTTGTGTTCAAAGATGCAACTGTTCTTAAATCATGTGCTGGTGCAAATCCAGTTTTATTTTTTGCAGTATCTGTGGATGGTTGAAATCCTTTTGCTTTAATTAAATCCATAAAAGGATTTGTTTTTCCTTCGAATGGATAAGGATCTCCAGGTCCTGCATTGGCATTGTTCTTTGCCATATCAATTTCACCCGCTCTTTGTTTTGCATAAGCTTTGCTTAACAAACCTGTCATTGGTTGGTTGGTCGCAAACTTAGGATCGCCATAATAAAAATCACGATCTGCAAAACTTAAATTCATTGCTTGATAAATGGTGTGCATATAATCCGCAGAATTATAACCCATTTTTTTCAAGTCAAAATTTTCAACAATATTTAAAGCTTGTAATAATGAAGGCCCTTGCGTCCATGCTTGAAGCTTATAGACATCAATGCCTTTATAGTTCACCATCGATGGTGCTTCTTCTGTAGGGCTCCAATTTTTTAAATCTTCTTTCGTAATCAATCCGCCTTGCTCTTGCACACCTCTTACAAATTCATCTGCAATATCGCCTTTATAAAAACGATCATATGCAGCCCAGATAGCCTCTTTACGCGACTTGCCTTGTTTCAATGCGGCTTGCTCGGCATCTACCATTTTTTGCAAAGTGTTCAATAAATCTTTTTGAACAAAAATTTCTCCTGCTTCTGGTGCTTCACGTTTTTCACCTAAATGTGGTAACAAAACTTTCTTACTATAGGGCCAAGTTTTGATCAAAGCTTTACCACGCTCAATGCTATTTGCAGTTTGTGCATCAATTGGATAACCTGCAGCTAGATCCATCGCAGGTGCCAAAACTTCTTTTAAACTCATAGAGCCATAATTGGCCAACATCAAACAAATACCACCTGGTGTGCCAGGAGTAGTGGCTGCTAATGGACCGTATTCTGGAGGATAATTAAAACCCTTGCCTTTAAAAAATGCTGGCGTAGCGCCTGTTGGTGCAAATCCCATTGCACTAATTGCGATTACTTTTTTTGTTTTGGGATTATAAATTAAAGCCTGTGTTTCACCACCCCAACTTAACACATCCCACATGGTACATGTTGCTGCAAGCATAGCACATGCAGCATCTACTGCATTACCACCTTTTTGAAACACCATTGATCCTGCAGTTGCAGCCAAGGGTTTGCCTGTGATAGCTACCCAGTCTTTCCCGTGTAAGGGTGGTTTTTGAGTTTGTTGTGCTTTTAGGTTTGATGCAAAAACGAATGAGGCAACAAAGAATAAAATATACTTTTTCATAGGTTCATTATTGATCCAATGAAAATACATTTTTTAGGTTGAATAAATAAAAATGAATGACAAATGGAGCAAGATTTAGTAAATTGAGTAGACAAAATAGTATTATGAAAAATATCCTTTTATTGATTGCCTTTGTTTTGACGTTGCTTCAAGCAAATGCACAAACTGCAGACTTTATTATCCGTAACGGAAAACTAATTGACGGCACAGGCAATCAATGGCAATATAAAGATGTGGCTATCAAGGGCAATCAAATTATTGCAATAGGTAATTTAAGTAATTGGAAAGCAACAAGAGAGATCGATGCAAAAGGCTTGATTGTAGCGCCAGGCTTTATAGATGTCCACGGACATTTGGAAGGTGGAGAAACCAGAAATCCATTGGCGAGTAATTTTTTATATGACGGCGTAACCACTGTGGTGACAGGAAATTGCGGCGGATCAGCTGAAAATTTAAATACCTACTTTAATCACTTGGATTCAATAGGAATGTCCATCAATATTGCATCCTTGATTGGACATAATACCATTCGCAAGCAAGTGATGGGTTCGGCCAATAGACATGCTACAGAAGCCGAAATGCAACAGATGGAAAAAATTGCAGCACAAGCCATGCAAGATGGCGCGGTAGGTATGTCCACAGGTTTAATCTATATCCCTGGTACTTATGCACCTACTGATGAAATTGTAAGACTTGCAAAAGTTATAGCATCAAAGGGCGGCGTGTATGCATCACATATTCGCAACGAAGAAAATCAAGTAGTGGACGCGGTGAACGAAGCCATCCAAATAGGAAGAGCCGCCACCATACCGGTTGAGATTTCGCATTTTAAAATTAGTGGTCAAAATAATTGGGGCCGAAGTAAGGAAACAATTCCCTTGGTAGTGAATGCAAGAAAAGAGGGCATTGATGTGACGATAGACCAATACCCTTATACAGCAAGCAGTACACAGCTTAGTGTCTTATTGCCAGACTGGGTTTTGTCTGATGGACAGGACTCTATTTTTGCAAGATTAAAAAATCCAAGCATTCGAAAAAAAGTATCCACTGAAATCATTGGTATATTAAAAGAAAGGGGGATCAAACATTTTACCTACGCCGTAGTGGCTAATTATAGAGCAGACAGTAGTTATAATGGAAAAGATATCGAGGCCATTAATCTATTAAGAGGTAATAAACATACTGCATTAAATGAAGCAGAAACAATCATTCAAATGATGGAACAAGGCGGTGCACAAATGATTTACCATGGCATGACTGAATCGGATGTAAAAGCTATTATGCAATATCCTTTTAATATGTTCGCAAGTGATGCAGGCATCGCAATGAAAGGCTATGGCAAACCACACCCAAGAGCATATGGCACCAATTCACGCGTGTTAGGAAGGTATGTTAGAACCATGGGCGTATTGAGTTTAGAAGAAGCAATCAGAAGGATGACTTCTTTACCTGCAAGTAAATTCAATCTAGCCAAGAGAGGTATTTTACAAGAAGGCTACTATGCAGACATAGTTGTATTTGATGCAGATGAGGTTTCAGACATGGCCACATTCGAAGATTCCCATCAATATGCAAAAGGATTTAAATATATCTGGGTAAATGGGGAGTTGAGTATGGACCAAGCCGTTCAATTGCCTGTAAAAAAGGGCAAGTCCATCAGAAAAATATTATAAAAATGTTAAAATGTTAAAAAATTATTTAAATAGATGATTATCAATAAAATAGATAATTAATAATCATATTTTAAAAAAATTTATAAAAGAACCTAACTGATTGATTATCTATGTTTTTTTAAATGATCAATGATGCAACATTGATAAAAAAAACCTGTTTTTGTTTAAATTTTTTTTTTAAATTTCAAACAATTTAATTAAATTGATGTTCTAACTAACGGCAGTTATAAACACGTTCACCAAATCTCCACAATATGGATTCTTTATTTCTACTAGATGCAACTACAGCGATCGCTAAAACGGACTACGTTTCGTTTACTTTCTTTGTAGGCACAATGGCTATGATGGCCGCTTCGGTTTTTTTCTTTTTTGAGTTGAACAACACAAGTCAAGAGTGGCGCACTTCGGTATTAGTATCGGGTTTGATCACTTTTATTGCTGCAGTTCACTACTACTACATGCGTAGCTATTATGCTGAAACGCATGATTCTCCAACCTTCTTCCGTTACGTAGATTGGTTGTTAACTGTGCCTTTGATGTGTGTTGAGTTCTACTTGATCACAAAAAAAGCTGGTGGTACAACAGGTTTATTATGGAAAATGATCTTGGCTTCTGTTGTAATGTTGGTAACAGGTTACATGGGCGAAGCTGGATTAGGTAATGCTACAGTTTGGGGTACAGTGAGTGCGCTTGCTTACTTCTACATTGTGTATGAAGTATGGATGGGCGATGTTAAGAAATTAGCTACAAACGCTGGTACTGCTGTTGCTTCTGCTAACAAAGCATTAGGTTGGTTCATTTTAGTTGGTTGGGCTATCTATCCATTAGGATATTTAATCGGAACAGCTGAAGGACAATGGTATGCTGGATTTGCAAATATCGGCTTGGATATGAACATTATCTACAACATCGGTGATGCTGTAAATAAAATCGGATTCGGTCTTGTTATATATGCATTGAGCAGAAAAGCTGCTTAATTCATCTTATCTTTAAGGGGCGAGTGTATAACTCGCCCCTTTTTTTATGCCTACTATATGCAAATAAAGCTCAGACAACTACTTTTGGTCATCGGATTCGGTTTAGCCTTATTACATGCCTATTTTCCTTTATCAACGAATCAGCAATTAGGGGTTTTATTTGTTACCTTATTTACATTGGGGATCCCCCACGGTGCATTAGATTTTTATATAGATCAAAGCATTAATACCGGAGCCGATAAAAAACACGGTTATCTCTTTTTATTCAAATACCTGATGAATATGTTGGTCTATGGTTTGGTTTGGTATTTTTTACCAACAATAGCCATACTCATATTCATTGGATTAACGGCATTCCATTTTGGGGAAATAGACTGGGTAGGTAAAAGCTATAATGGAATTCATAAATTATGTTATAGTATTTTAGGGCTTAGCTGGATCTTATTTCTACTCAGTAAAAATATCCATACAGCAATTGATGTATTTGTTTTACTTGGACAATCTAAAATGCAGGCAAACGAGTATATCCATTATGCAAATATCGTATTGCCCATTTCTCAGGCGACACTTATAGGAATTCATATCATCTTATTCTTTGCACATAAATATTTTTTTTCAGACACCAAGCAATTGTTTTTTGCAGTCATGCAAATTGGCTGCTTAACGATTTTAAATATGCTCTTGCCACTTTGGTTATGCTTTAGTTTTTATTTTGGACTATGGCATTCAATTTTGTCTTTTGATAAAATAAGGCAAGAATTTGAAATGGAAAACAGTTTTGCTGGATGGAAAAAATTACTCACAAAGGCCATACCCTATGCAGTAGTAGCATGGACTGGCATTATTGTATTTATTTATTTTTCTTTGGAGGCCTGGAGTATCAAAGAAGTCATGCCACTTTTATTTATTGGCATTGCAGTACTTGCCCTACCTCACTTACAAGTGTTTACAAAAATTAAATTAGATCCTTCAAAATAGAGGACAAGCTTTGTAATACTGTGGAAATAAGATTATCTTAGAATTGAATTAATACAATCTCAAATACCAACTATGTTATTTAAAATATTTTCAAAAAAATGCCTGATTATAGGATTAGTCCTTTTAACACAATTTGCTTATAGCCAAACAGGTGGCCAAAATAATATGGCTGCTAGAATTTTGAATGCAGATTATTTAAATAAAACGGGTGATGCTTTAAGTGACGTAAAGGGTAGTCCTTTTTTACAAGACAGTTGGCAGAAAGCTTATTTATATTTAAACGGTGGGGGGAAAGTGTTTGTTGAGAAAATGAAACTCAATGGCTATACAGGAGAAGTACATTATATAGATGATAAAGGCGCTGAATTAGCCACATTGGAGGGGTCAATTACAACGATTGATTTATTAAATCCAAAAGATACAACACAAGTTATCCGCACTTATCAAGCGTTTGCAGACCCCAATAAAAAGAATCAAATTTTGTTTTACGAACTACATAATAAAGGTGCGTTTCAAATAGTGAGCAGGCTTGAGAAATTTATTTTTACAGAAAACTATGACCCCTTAAAAGGAAAAACAGAACAGTATTTTAAAGTCAATACAGTTTATGGAATTGCAACAAAGGGAATTTTATCTCCAATTGCCGAAATTAGCTACGCCTCTGTGACCAATGCCCACCCTGCTTTATTACAAAAAGCTGCGTCGGCTAAAAAAATCAAATTAAGGTCTATCAATGACGTAGTTCTATTTTTAAAGGAACTCAATTAGGCTATTTGCTGATCAAATAAGGGGCAATGGCCTTCTGCCAAATCAAATAGCCTTTCGGATTCATATGTAATTTGTCGGCTATAAAAATATCTTTTAGCACTTCTTTATTTTCATCTAACATTAAAGTGTGTACATCTAGATATTGTATATTCTTTTGCGTAGCAATATAAGCTTGGATTAGCTTATTAGCTTCCATAAATTTTGACTCTAAATGCCATCTAGCAACACTTGGTTTAATAGAAACAAAAATGATCTTGGTAGCACTAGGTAATTTTTTTAATAAAATAGTGTGCAGTGTTTTAAATCTATCTAATACTGTTACAGGGCTTACAGTATCTACATCTGCCATATCATTTTCGCCACAATAAATAAATACTTGATTAGGTTGGTACTTAATAATTACCTCATCAGCATAATAAATTAAATCAAGCAAAGCGGCTCCACCAAAGCCTCTATTGATAATTGGATAACCTGGGAAATACATTGCAATGTCTTTCCACTTTGTAAAGGAGGAGCTTCCAGCAAATACGATTTGCCCCTTAGGCGGCATGACAATACTATCTGACTTTTGAAATTGTACAATTTCTTGCTTAAAGGGTTGTGCTTGAAGTGTCGAATCAGACTGGCCAATACAAAATGTAAAAGATAAAATACATGCTACTTTAAAAACGGCTTTATGTAAATAGTTCATGCCCTAAATTTATTGGTAATCCGATTCATTAAAATCTTCCTCACCAAAGCTGTCCAGATTCATCATGCTGCTCATTAAATCATTGAATTCAATCTTGCCATCAATCATTTTTTTATTGATCAATGAGAATGCAGCTAAACCATGTAAAACAAACTCCATCAACAAAGCACTTTCTTTTTCATTGGCTTGTGGGTAGTATTTTTTTACTAAACCAAATAAGCCGTCTACTTTATATAAAGCAACTACTTTATCAGCATCTTTCATATCCAACATTAGATTCAAGTGATTACCTCCGTCAAACCAACTTGTTATGGCCTTGTATGGGTTATCAAGGGCTTTTTCTTCTCCCTTTTTATTGACCATTTTCTTTTTCTTCAACAATTCAGGATTCGGGAAGTATTCTATAAACTGTGTACGAATGGACTTGTTCAATAAATTCAAGGCAACTTCATAAGGACCTTCTTGCTCGCCCTCGTAAACCAATTCAATCTTACCAGTAATAGAAGGGATGATGCCCATTAAATCACTGATCCAAACATAAGTATGTTTTTCATTATGAATAATCGCACGACGCTCTGCTGAGCTAATGGCATTTTCAAATGCGGCAATGGTTAAACGCGCACTCACACCACTTTTCTTATCTACAAATTCGTTCGATCTTGCTTCAAAAGATACTTGCTCAATCAAACGTTTGATTAAATCACTAATGTCAACTCTTTGTTTTTGCGCTTCTAAAATATCTGCCTCCTGTTCTGTAATCGCTAAAGAAGTTTCTAAAGTTTTTGGATAGTGCGTTAATATTTGACTTTCAATTCTGTCTTTTAATGGGGTAACAATACTACCTCTGTTGGTATAATCTTCTGGGTTTGCAGTAAAGACAAATAAAATATCCAAAGGCATACGCAATTTAAAACCACGTATTTGAATATCGCCTTCTTGTAAAATATTAAATAAAGACACCTGAATTCTTGCTTGTAAATCTGGTAATTCATTGATTACAAAAATGCAGCGATTGCTTCTTGGAATAATGCCATAATGAATTACTTTTTCATCAGAAAAACTTAATTTTAAATTCGCAGCTTTGATAGGATCAATGTCGCCAATTAAATCTGCTACACTTACATCGGGTGTAGCTAATTTTTCTCCATAACGCTCAGATCGGTGTAGCCAATGTATTGGGGTGTCGTCTCCATGTTCTGCAATCAAATCTTTTGCAAACTTACTCAAAGGCTTTAATGGATCATCATTGACTTCGCTACCCATAATTACTGGAATGTATTCATCTAACAAGTCTGTCATCTGACGCGCCATTCTTGTTTTTGCTTGTCCACGCAATCCTAAGAATAAAATATTATGTCTGCTCAATAGCGCACGCTCTGTATCAGGTATCACTGTATCTTCGTAACCTAAAATACCTGTAAAAGGATTTTCTTTGTTTTGTAAACAGGTTATCAAATTCTCACGTACTTCATCCTTGATGGACTTAGACTGATAACCAGATTGAATCAATTGTCCAAGGGTATTAATTTTTTCGATACCTGCTACTTTCTTACTTTCTGTTGCTGTTTTATTCGCCACTTCTTTTTTCATTTAGTATACTGTTTTTCTCTTGCCACTTTCAAAATCATTAAATATAAAACTACCTAGTTTATCTAAAGATGCGAAGAACGCTTTACCATGATTCATCTCGGTAAATTCCTCCACAAATTTTTGTAAATAAGGATCGGATGCAATCATAAAAGTCGTTACTGGAATTTTTAACTTCTTACACTGCGCCGCCAAATTTAAACAACGATTCACTACTTTTCGGTCTAATCCAAAACTATTCTTATAGTATTTTGAACCAATCTTTAAACAAGTTGGTTTACCATCGGTAATCATAAATATCTGTTTATTTGGATTTTTACGACGACGCAATAAATCCATTGCTAATTCTAATCCTGCAACCGTATTGGTATGATAAGGACCCACTTGTAAATAAGGAAGGTCTTTAATTTCAATACTCCATGCGTCGTTACCAAATACAACAATATCGATGGTGTCTTTAGGGTATTTAGTGGTAATTAATTCACACAAAGCCATCGCCACTTTTTTTGCAGGGGTGATGCGATCCTCTCCATATAAAATCATAGAATGAGAAATATCAATCATCAACACCGTAGAGGTCTGTGTTTTAAAATCACTTTCACGAATGAGTAAATCGTTTTCTTCCATCGTGAAATTGTCCACTCCATGATTGATTTGTGCATTACGTATACTTTCTGTGAAATCAACCTGGTCGATATTATCACCAAATTGATAGGCCCTTGTATCTGGACTAAGCTCTGCACTGGGTCCAGTTTTATTGGTTTGATGGTTACCCTTTGATCCCTTTTTTAATTTGCCGAAAATGTCCTCTAAGCTCTTTTTACGGATCGTCTGCTCCGTTTTAGAGGTAATCTTAAATGTTCCGTCTGGGCCATTTTCCTTTAAGTAGCCGTTTTCCTTCAAATCTTCAATAAAATCCCCCATGCCATAGTCGTCATTGGTAAATTTGTGTTTTCGGTCTAATTGGTTCAGCCAATCTAAGGCTTCTGTGGCATCCCCATTGGTATAATTCAATAGTTCTGTAAACAGGTCCAGCATTTGCTCGAACATGCTTTTTTTATTTTCGCCAGCCTTAAATGGGGTAAATTGAAATCCTATCATAGCGCCTACAAAATAGCGAATAAGCAATAAATATGATTACGATTTGAGTTAATTTTTAAAGCAAATGCTATACTCTAATTAAACTCCTATCGAATTATTGAATGAAGTCTTCCGGAAACAACCTCAATAAATTTTGAAAGCTATAAAGCAGCCCTTTTGGAGAACAATATTGATGTTTAAATTTCTTTTTGACTTGAGTATGTAACCAAGTTGCAAGGGTATTACCTAAATCTGAATTGGGATCTATTTTCCCAAATTCAACTGTTTCACCTTTGGTTTTTAAAATAGTCAATGCTTCCTGATACAATGCCAGCAATACTTGTGGCTTTAGGCGAAATAAATTATATAAATGGAAGATATCAAATACCAGAAAATAGATTTGTTGTTGACCCACTTTACTTAAGCCCCCATTACTTTGTAAAAATGGACTTAGGCTGCCCACTTCTAATCCTACTGCAGCCACCATACCTTTAAATGGTTGAATAGTTTTTAATTTAATTAAATTAGGTGTAGCGATAAAGCTTCCTTCAAATTGTTCATTTAAATAAGTCAATTGCAGTTTGCCTTTAGCTTTTATGGAGGAGCTTGATTCAATAAACAATTGCATATCATTAGAAGCACTGCTTTTGGCTTTACTACTATTGCCTTTACTAGGCTTGTTCAGTTCTTTTTCTATATGTTGCTTCGATACAGGCATGTAATGATTGATTTTAAATTCATTCAATAAATCAGACCAAGAAAAAAGATAAAGGAGATTACGTTTTGGGTTTGACAGTAAGTCCTCATCGATTTTACCACCGCGGAGTTCGACTCTCTCGGTTGGCAGCCATTAAAGGCTTCTTGATGATAGAACAAAGATACAAAATAAATAAAAACGAACCGAATAAATTCGGTTCGTTTTTTAGGTTGATCTTAAATTTATGCTTCTACCATTTCAAATTGCTAATAACATCGCGCATGGACCATAAGAAAAAAAATGGCAAGGCGGTATTAAGTAGAATCATAAAATATATAGAATATTTAAATAAGTGAAAGGGACTTCTAGGGGGGCCTTCCATTTGGTAAACCAATCGAAGCATAAAAATAATGAAATAAATAAATAATGGAAAAATTAAGAAGAAGAAGAAGACAAAAAAATATCCACTATCATAAATATGCTTTCTAAAAGAATAAGCATTCATCCAACTAATCATAGATATAACAAAAAATAAGAATAATTTCTTATTATCTAAATTTTTAATTTTGTTTCTGAATGTTTTCATAAATAATTTAATTTCCGTTTTTTCTTAAAATACATGCTTTATAATTCAATGCACAAACTTTTTTATCATTCATGTATATAGTTACTGCTACTAGATATGCAGTTGTACCTGATAAAAAACCACCGTAAGCGGCTCCATAACCTGCTCCAACCAAATTGCCAACACCAGGAAATACTGTCCCAGCAGCGAATCCAGCAGTCGCTCCTCCAACAATCCCACTACTAACATAAAATAAGAAATTTGATGTATAAGTCGAGTTCGCAGTTGTCATACATACTTGATACTCAAAACAACAAGACTCATTACATCCAGGGCCAGATCCAGCGCCACCTAAATCATCCATTCCATCCAAGCCCATTTCTAAATTAGCAATTTGCAAATAATAATGAAACTCATTTAAGATCCAATCTGCATTGTCTTGCCAGAGTCCACTGCTACTTCTTTGACTTGCTTTTTGAAGGCTACTTATCTTATTTTTTATAAACGTATTTCTTGCTTCATTCATTTGGTTCATTTTTGCTTTTGAAAGCACGGTGTCCTTTCCAAGAAAATGCCTTTTTAATTCACTTGAATTATTGCTGATTATATTAGACGCTTTTTGTAAATCAGCAAAACTCTTAAAGTGATACAATTCGGTCAGCTCTTTTTGTGTGACCAAGCTTGTTGGATTTTGATTGATTGCAGTCAGTAATCTAGCCGCCTCCTGGTTGATTGTTTCTTTTGATCTTTTGTCCTTGTATACGATTTGTAAATACAAAGGGTCGAATCTTGCAATCGTTTCATTCAATTCGTCAAAGAGCGGTGCCGATAGTGGCGCAGGCAAATTTTGTTCTGGAGGATCAGTTAAAGGACCTAGTTGATCTTTTTTTGAACAAGCATTTAGAAAAAGCAATGACAGTAATAAAATTTTTGTAAGCAGTGTTGATTTTTTCAAGCTATTATAATTTAAACCTACACTGAATTGTGTAAGTAGATAGCGTTAAAATAAAAAATCAATGAACTGCTTTACTGCGTAAAAATACGCTCAATAATTTCAGAATAAAAAATATATTTTAAAATAGAAAATAGGCTAATACGCAATGCTGTAAAGGATTGTAGGCCTTAGAATGTAGTCGAAATTATTTCACATTATTTTACAAAAAATACTGCGGGAACTGGTCTTTGTCCAGTTGGATCTGATGGCTTGATGGTTTCTTTTCCATTAATTAATAAACAACTGCTACCACCACCATCTAAATTAATGGCTTCTACAGCACCAAGGTCTATAAATATTTGTGCGGTCTCTGTTAGGGTTGTTCCCACTGCAATATTTTTCATGCGCCCTTGCACAGCTAATAAAATTAAATAGCCATCTTTGGTATAGCCCATTGCAGTGCGCGGATGATGGTCTGCTATCGCTTTACCAGCAAATTTCTTCTCTTCATTATTTGAAATAAAAATAGCACCGTCTTTCACCAATACTGGTCCACCACCAACTGCCCAATCTAGTTTCCATTTTTTTAAATTGGCAACCGCACCCTCGTTCAATGCTAATTTTGCATTTTTATTTTTAATTGGCGTCATTGGATTTTGCTGGTATAAAACCTGCTTGCTATTAGAATCGGTGTAGGTATAGGCAATATCCATCTTGCCATTTTTTTGCATGCCCATTGCAGAATTTAAGACATGTGTATAGGTTAGTGTGTCTTTTCCCTTACCCTCTATATCTTGTTTATTCAATGCCAATAAATTTCCACGATGGACCAATACATTTAAATTGGTGTTGTTTTTGAATTCAAAAAAAGAAGCGTTCATCACAACAGTTGGTTGCACCAATCTCTCATAAAACGCAGATGGGGTTAAGCGTCTATATAATGTGGTGTCCACGCCCATTTGAAGATTGGGTGCATTGGTATTGATAAGCACATAATAAGCTTTAAAAGCACTATCATTTAAAGTCCTCGATGTAGATGCAAATACCTGAATCGTATTTGTTTTGAGACCAAACTCATTTGAAACATTCTTCCACTCCAGCTTTTGTGCCATAGTAGGCATTGCTAGAAAGGATAAGCAAATAAAAATTGAAGCAAATACTGGATGTAAAGTAAGCTTATGGTATTTCATAGAATGATTCATAGGGTTGTAAATGAATGACCTAAAGTTAAGGGTTCTAGTCAAAAAGCTTATATACAAAAGGCCTCCCATTGCTGAGAGGCCTTTAATTAAAATCTTATTAGATGTATTCCTTGACTATTTTGTAGAGAACCACATTTCTTTTGTATGGTAGTCTATCGTAGTTGCACCAATTCTGTTTAACTCATTGATGTTCCAAACATATTCAGAGTTAAATCTTGGACGCATTCTGTAGGCCATTTTACCGCCATTATCCTGGAACAAGTCTGCTGCTGCAGGAAGCCTAAAGCCAGTATATACTTGAACACCACTTGCATCCAAGTCTGTATAGTGGTATCTGCGCATATCTACCCATGTTTCCATAGTACCGTGTCCCCAAAGGGCAATGTATTTTTGTAACATGATCATTGGTAATGTCAAGCTATTAGCACTTGCAGGAACAACTTTTGTATTTGCTAAGAAAGCATCTCTTGTAGCAGCAGTTAATAGGTCTGCAGTTGGCACATTCGTATTGTAGTTAGCCATTAACAAATCAAAATGCTTCGCAATACCATCTTTATAAGCAGTTAATGCAGTTGCCTTATCCCCTTTTAAGAATGCAGCTTCAGCACGTAAGAATGCCATTTCACTAGCAGTCATTACCGGGAATGGTGCACTGTTTCTAAAGATAAAACGACAGTTTACATCGGTTGAAGGTGCCGTATTATTAGTTCCAGTTGCTTGAGAAACACCATGGAAACTTTCTGGACGATCCGTTCCAGGAAGAATTACAAGTTGTCCTTTCACTGGCTCAACGCCTTTGAAAGTACCATTGGAGTTTTTTCTTAATAAATAAATTGCTCTTGGATCTGCCACACCGCTAAACGCTGGGTTTAATCCACTCATTAAATCAGCAATAAATGCAGATTGTCTGATGGCAGTTGGAGAAGTTACAGTTGCACCACCTAAGTTATTTCTAAATGGTCCTAAAAAATTATTGGTTGCACTCACGCTTGTTGCAGCGAACTTTACTAAAGCATCATCTGTCGTTTCTTTCATTGCAAGATTGGTATAATACAATACTGAATCTGCTTTGTAGATGGACTTGTTAGATAAGTGATGATGTGTTCTCGCTAATACACCATATACAAATTTCTTCCATTTAGCTACATTACCAGCGTATAAAAAAGCGTCACCTTTTGCCAAAGCTGCTTGACTTCCGTTCTCGCCTGTTTTATTCAATAAATCAAGCGCTTCAAAAGATAGTTTTCTTGCATGCATATACACTTCTTCTTGTGTATCATATCTAAATGTAATTAAGTCTGTATTGAAAGCGTCTTTCAAAATAACTTCACCATGGTAATCAGTTAATGTTAACCAACTCCATGCGAAAATTGCTTTTCCAACACCTGCTATTTCCCATTGCTTATTTTCCAAAGCCCAATCAATTAATTTAACATTGTTTTGTCCAATATCATAATAATGAGAGCGCCAGAAAGACTGAGCTACATCGGTATTGGTATGACCCATTCTATCAAAATTACTTTGCGTTCCTGCAAAAGCAAAGTTTTGAACATATGCACCAATGTATCTAAGATCATTCATTGGTCCGTGTCCACCATAGTTTCCAGCCATTGAGGCAACAATCTGAGGCATTAAAGTTTCTGGAGCCACCTTCACATCATAGTTCGGGTTTTTATACGCCTCGTCTATTTTTTTAGAACAAGCCACCGCTAAAACAATCAGCGCGCTTAGTACTAAAAGATTTTTAAAATTATATTTCATAAATAAAAGTTTTTATTGATTAAAAGGAAGCTCTAAATCCAAAGTTGAAGCTAACTGGTGCGCCCATGTTTCCATAGTCAAAACCAAATCCACTAACACCACGGCTAGCAGAAGTTGTTGCGCCTACTGCAGGATCAGCTCCTCTATAGTTGGAAATAAGAATTAAATCATTAATCGTTAAAAATACATTTAATGTTTTAGCTAATTTATTAACATCCCCTTTTAAGAATTTCTTTACGTTATAGTTAAAAGTAAGGTCTCTTAATCTAAACCAGTTTACATCTTTTTCGATAAATGCTTCTTCTGGCATCGTTGTATAGAATAAAGAATTGGTCTCTGGAGTGATTGAAATATTGTTTAGCGTTGGCGTAGTCGTATTTTCTTTTCCGTCTCTTAAAACACCAGGCACCACTCTTGCAACACCTCTATCTTTAGTAAGTGCGCTTCTACCAATTGTAGTTAAGTATCTTTCTGTCGCATTAAAGATATCACCACCCATTTTAACATCCCAGAGGAAAGAGATTCTTAAATCTTTAAAAGTAATATTGTTTAACCAACCTAATGTGAAGTCTGGGTTACGATCTCCTCTAACTTTAAAGGTTGGGTCAATCAAAGGCAAGCCAGTAGTTGGATTGATTAAGATTTGACCTGCATTGTTTCTTAAATAACCATGAGACGTAATGGTTGTTGTTGGACCGCCGTTCGCCAATCCACCTCTTGCATTACCATATACCCAAGTATCAGAAATATAGAATTCAGGTACGTTTGGTGGTAAAGATGTTACTTTATTACGCATTCTATTGAAGTTAAAGCGAGTATTCCAAGAAAAATTCTTTTTGTTTACTACTAAGTAATCTAATACCACCTCAACACCTGTGTTTTCGTTTGAACCCACATTCAAAGTGTTTAAAACATAACCAGTACCATAACTTGCTCTAAAGTTTTCAGCAATCAAGTCTGTGTTTTCGGTTTTGTAATAAGTTGCTTCAGTGCTTAATCTTCCATTTAAAAATTTCATCTCAGTACCAAATTCCATTGTCTTTTGACGCTCTGGCGTTAAGTATGGATTTGCATTGGTGAAATCATAATAATATCCACCACCACTTCCAGTATTAAAGTTTAAGATAGATTGGTTAGCATATGGGGCACTAGAACGAGCCGTGCTTGCTATGGATCCTCTCAACTTCCAATAACTAGCAACTTCCTTCACAATTGGGAAGATGTCTGACATAATCACACTCACACTTCCTGCTGGATAGTCATATGCTCTACTAGCAGTAGGGAAGATAGAAGACTCTTCGAAACGGTGAGAATACGTTAAGAACACTTTATTATCATAGTTCACTGCGGCTTCACCAAAATAAGCTGCTTGACGATTGATATTATAGTTTGGTCGACCAAAGCGATTCATATTGCTATTGCGAATTCTTGAAGCAACTGCAGTATTTCCACTATCTGTTCTGTTGGCGTCTGTTAAGTTATTACCAAAAATTGAAGTGGTTTGTGTTTCATAATCCTGCCACATATTACCTATCATCAATCTTGTATTGATCTTGCCAAAGCTTTTCTTAGCTGTTGCAGTTACGGTGTGGTTGTAACCATAATAATTACGATAATAGTTTTCTAAAGCACCTTTTTGTGCACGGCTTAAGAAGTTAGATGCAGAATCCCACTTTGTATAACCATTTTGTTGATAGGTATCATAACCAGCTCTTCCATTAATAGTTAACCATTTTGTTGGTGAATAGTTTACAGAAATTGTTGCTACAGTTCTTGATACTTCGTCGCGGCTCCTGTTTCTGTATAAATTAAAATAAGGATTGTCTAATTCCGCGTTAGGATCTCCAGCAAACAAACCTTTTTTAGTGCCATTTGGATTTAACCAATCTTTTGCATCATTGTCAACAGGCCAAGCTAATAAACTTAAAACATAGCCCTTGACACCTCTTAAAGGCTTGTCATTAGAACTCTTAATATAACTAACACTAGGAGATATTTCTAAATTTTTTCCAATTTTATGATTGGTTACAATTCTGAAATTGTATTTTCTAAAATTATTAGTTGGTACAGGAGAATTTTCATCTACATAAGAACCGGACATGCGCACTGAATGATTTCCTTTTCCATATTCTGCAGACACATTGTGGTTGTTAGAAAAACTAGTTTGGAAAAAATTATGTAAGTTGTCGTATCTAGTTGTATTCTTATCACCTTTTACTTCCCAAGGTAATCTTGGTCCAAAATAAGAAAATATATTTTGTGCAACACCATTTAATCCCGCATCATAATCTGCCATGATTTCTGGATACCTAGTATAAGTAGATAATCTAAAACTATTGTCGTAGCTCACTTTTACTTTACCTTGACTATCTCCACCTTTTTTAGTTGTGATTACGATTGCTCCTGAACTTGCTTGGCTACCATAAAGTGCAGTCGCTTCTGGACCTTTCAATACCGTTACATTTTCAATATCATTAGGATTCAAATCGGCAATACGATTGGTATAGTCATTTGATCTGTTTTCAGTTGATACGTTGGCACTTGTTGGCTTTACAGCTAAACCAGTGTTTCTGTTGTTTTCATTTACAGAAGAGTTATCAATGATCACACCATCAATAATGAACAAAGGAGAGTTGTCTAAAGACAAAGAGTTAAATCCTCTAAGTACAATTTGATTACTTGCTCCAGCCAATCCACTTGTAGGATTGATTGTTAAACCTGCGATACGTCCTTGTAATCCGTTCACAAAGTTGTTACGTTGTGTTTCGGCAAGTTCGCTACCTTTTACTTTTTGAACAGAGTAACCTAATTCTTTAGGATTGCGCTTGATGTCCATTGCAGTAACTACCACTTCGTCTAAAGTATTGTCTTTTGGAGCAAGACGTACTTCAATTGTAGAAGCATTGCCCACTCTCACATCTTTGGATTCGAATCCAACCAATGAAAAAGTTAATACTTGATTGTTTGCTACAGAAATAGAAAAAGCACCTGCATTATCGGTACTTGTTGCTAGTTTTGTTCCTTTAACAAGGACGGAAACATTGGACAAAGGTGATTTGTCGCTGCCGACAACCCTACCAGTTACCAGTTTTTGTTGTGCGTTGGCTATTGAGATACTTGCAAAAAGTACCAATAACAAACTCCATAAACCTTTGGTTTGCATAAATTTAAATCTTTGGTGAATAATGAACTCAGGTATGACCCTTTTGTTAACGTCAAGTTAAGGAATATTAGTGTCCAATTAGAGAAAAATTATATGAAAAATTATATAACCTTAATTCGTTTTTAACCAAAGCGTTGAGTTTGAAAGAGGTCATTTAAATTCTAATTGTAGCATTTCGATCAAAACCAGCTCCTTCTCTGAATTTTGTGTACCCCAACTGGTTCGTATATAGCATCGTTTTACCTATTAAAAAAGGTGGAATATTACTATGGTGATGTCCGAAAATCCAGGCATTTGGGGCTGTTTTTTGTATAAAATCGTCCAAATTTGAGGCAAAAAAGGCATTTATTGGGTCTTTTTGGTGTTTTTTGGGATAATTCAAAAAACTTGGGCAATGGTGCGAAATGACCATTTTTCGAGTGCAATTTGATCCCAAGGCGGTACCTAAAAATTCAAGGGCCTGTTGATGAAGTTGATTGTAAACTTGGGGGGTCATTTGATTGCCCTTCCATAGTATCTGGCTAAAATCTTGCACCCTTGTAGTCACTATTTCGGTTAAATGAGGGGGGATATGCGACCATAAAGTCGAAAAAATGAGTTCAATTGAACCTTCTGGGTCTGGTATTTCCTTTGTGATGTTATTGAGCAGTAGGATATTGGGTCTAATTGATTCCTCAAAATTGGATGGGATGGTGGACAGGTCTGTTCCATAATATTCATGGTTGCCA
>Ga0208787_1000254_pt1 | contig 26974 bp, 37 predicted proteins | sample Wag4_2014_7_11_FD_187362 | JGI IMG/M metagenome (GOLD analysis project Ga0208787, IMG submission 187362) | Fresh water microbial communities from Ohio, USA - Utica-2 Time Series HT 2014_7_11 (SPAdes) (version 2) | ecosystem: Environmental > Aquatic > Freshwater > Water tank | place: USA: Ohio...
ACTCTAGATATTCCAGAAAAAAATCACGATTTTGTTCTTTTTAATCAAACGCTAGAACACTTATACAATCCATTTTTAGCAATACAAAATCTATATAATCATACTAAAAAGGGAGGATTTCTATATACAACAGTCCCAACAATAAATATACCCCATATGACTCCTATACATTTTTGGGGAATTACTACTATTGGATTATGTATATTGATGATGAGTGCTGGATTTGATATTGTTGAGTGTGGACACTGGGGAAGTAAAAACTATATAGACTATATTTTTACCAACAATACATGGCCCGGATATTCTGATATCTCAAAAAATTATAACCTAAGACATGACCATGTATGCCAAGCTCAAACATGGGTACTCGCTAGAAAATAATATCAATACTATGAACGTAAACTATAAGTGCTCTTCTTTCTGTTCTTTCTATAAAGGACAAAAATTTATACAATCATATCTGGAAAACGTTTTAGAACAAAACCTATTTAAAGATATAGAATTTATTTTCCTAGACTGTGCTTCTCCAGAAAACGAAAAAGAATACATTCTCCCATTAACAGATAAATTTGAAAACATTAAATACTTTAAACTAGACAAAGATCCAGGATTATATGCTGGCTGGAATGAAGCTATAAAACTATGTAATGCCCCGATAATAGGAAATTGGAATATTGATGATAGAAAATCAACAAATAGTTTCGAGATACTGCTAAAAGCTTTTGAAAGAGATTCACAACTAGATTTAGTTTATGGTTTTACGTATATTTCAAGAAAGGCTAATGAGAGATATATAGATAATGAATACAAAGAAATTTATCCTTATTTACCTCATTCTCTAAGCAATTTATTGAAAAACAATTCTCCTCACTGTATGCCTTTATGGAAGAAGAATATTCACGACAGAATTGGTTATTTTGACGAATCTTATAAAACTGCTGCCGATGGAGATTTATGGTTGCGTTGTGCTGTCGGAGGATGTAGAATAAAGATGATCAACCACCCGGTTGGGTTGTACTATGAAAACCCGTCAGGTCGATCAACAAATCCAGACACTTTGTCTGAAATGATTAACGAAGTTCAACACATGAGAATGAAATACATTAAATACCTATGAACTCTGTACTTGTTATTGGTTTTATTGCAGCGGTTATTATTGGATGGATTCGTGGGGGTCAGGAGATGGAGAGGGCTAAGTATGATCCAAGAATAGGTATTAAACCATCCAAGAACTTGATATCTTTTTTATTTCTGGACTACTGAACTTAATAACAAATATATGAATAGACTTAAAAATCAGAGAGCATATTTAGCTGGAGCTATGGACAGAGTTCCAGACAGAGGAGCAACATGGAGAGATAGTATTACTCCATTTTTAACTAATATGGGTATTACGGTATTTAATCCTATAACTAAGCCCACCAATCTTGGTCTGGAAGATGCAGATACTCATAACATCAAGACCAAACTCAAATCACAACAGAGATATGATGAGTTGTCTCAAATAATGAAAACTATAAGAGCTGTAGATCTAAGATTAGTTGATATGAGTGATTTTCTTATTGTTAATCTAGACATAAATACTCATCCATGTGGAACTTTAGAAGAAATATTTTGGGCAAATAGACAAAAAAAGCCCATAATTATCCATATGGAACAAGGTAAAAACCAAACCCCAGATTGGCTATTCGGTACTATTCCTCATCAGATGTTCTTCTCGACATGGGATGAAATAAAGCAATATTTAGTCCATATAGACACAGCAGAAAACATAGATACTCATAAGAGATGGTATTTCTTTATGGTGTAAAATGCCAAAATTTTATGTTCAATCTGGTAGTTTCAAATTCATTATCAATGCTATTGACGCTTATTCTTCTGTTAATTTGATATTGCAGAAATATAAGGGTAAAGGCATGATGTTTGCACCCAATATATGTACTAATGAAGAAGGTTTTATTAGTAACAATAACCAAATTTGTTTTGACACAGACTCTCTCATAAGAAAAAATAAATAATGGAAAAAATAGTAAGTGGACTTAAGTTAGACTTTGATGACGTATTAATAGTACCTCAACGATCAACTCTTACTAGTAGATCAGAAATTAAATTGGAAAGAACTTTCAAGTTCTATCATAGTCCAAGAAGTTGGACTGGAATACCAATAATGTGCGCTAATATGGGTTTTTCCTCATTTGATATGGGACAAAAACTCAGTCAGTACAAGATGATAACCTGTCTACATAAATACCATAGCACAAACGATCTCGTTGCATATTTTGCAGATAATAATCCTATTGACTATACATGGATATCTATAGGCTATAAAAAATCGGATCTCAACAACTTATTAGATTTTAAAAATCAAACAGATATACAACCCAATATCTGCATAGACGTTCCAAATGGTCACATGGATGTTTTTGTTAAGTATTGCAAAAGAGTGCGAGATAATTTTCCAGAATCTATTATCATGGCTGGAAATATTACTAATCCATCGTCAACACAAGAACTTCTTATATATGGTGGAGTAGATATAGTTAAGTGTGGTATAGGAGGAGGTAGCGCATGTACAACTAGATTCATTACAGGATGTGGAGTTCCTCAATTGTCTTGCTGTTTAGATAATTCTTATGTTGCACATGGGTTACAAAACGGGGATAAAAAACTAGGCTTAATTTGTTCTGATGGAGGACATAAGAATAGTGGAGATGTTTGCAAAGCTATTTGTGCTGGATCTGACTTCGTAATGCTAGGTGGATATTTTGCTGGTTCTGAATCTTGTTCTGGAGATTGGCAATATGAATATAAAGCTAAACCAGCTAACGTAGCCGCTGAATTTTGGCAGCCGTTTGACCCAGGATATGAAACAGAAAAAAGAAAAATAAAATTTACCTATCATGGAATGAGTACCCATTACTCACAAGAACTATATGAAGAAGACATCAAAAATTATCGAGCATCAGAAGGCACTAAAATAACTATTCCGTATAAAGGATCTACAGATAAAATTATTCAAGAATTACTTGGAGGAATACGATCTTGTTGCTGCTATATAGGTTCTAATACTATTAAAAATATGCACAAGTGTAGTCAGTTTTGTCAAACAACTAATATTCATCAAAACAAAAATCCTGTATTTGGAGTATAAAATATGAACATAAACTTATCTTGTCCAGTAAACCAAACAGGATATGGTATTTCTTCTCTGAATATACTAAAAGCCCTCGTAAAATCTGGAGTTGATATATCTTATTTTCCTATAGGTTCTCCTTCGGTCACTAATAATCAAGATTACTCAATAGTTCTTGATTGTCTGCAAAAATCACAAACTTTTGATATCAATGCTCCGTGTGTTAAAATCTGGCACCAGTTTGATTTAGCTTCTCGTATTGGTAGAGGTGAATATATTGCCTATCCATTTTTTGAGTTAGATACTTTTAATAATATGGAAAAAAACCATTTGCGAGTACCAGATAAACTTATAGCATCAAGCGAATGGGCAAAAAATGTTATTCATAATAATGGAATTAACACACCAGTATCCATTGTTCCTCTTGGTGTAGATACTTCGATTTTTAATCATAATATTCAAAGAAACAGAGCAAACGATACTTATGTTTTTCTGACTATAGGAAAATGGGAAGTTAGAAAAGGTCATAATATATTACCAGATTTATTCAAAAAAGCATTTCCAAATGAAAAAGATGTTGAACTATGGATTCTGGCAGCAGAGCATACTAGCTCGTATTCAAACGCAGAACAAATACAAGATTGGAAAAATCTATATAAATCAGACAGAATAAAAGTATTTCCTGGTCTTAAAAACCATACAGACATAGCAAATCTGATTGCAGAAAGTGATTGTGGACTATATATGTCTCGTGCGGAAGGGTGGAATCTGGAATTATTGGAGACAATGGCTATGAATAAACCGGCCATAGCAACAAATTATTCTGCTCATACAGAATTTTGCAATAAAGATAATTGTTTTTTGGTAGATATTCAAGAAACAGAACTTGCAAATGATGGTAAAGCTTTTAAGGGTCAGGGTAATTGGGCCAAAATTGGAGAAAAACAGATCAATCAATGTATAGAATATATGAGACATCTTTACAAAAATAGAATTAATACTAATTTACATGGTTTAACAACCGCTAAAAAGTATTCGTGGGAAAACTCTGCTAGTCAACTAGCTAGGTGTATAAATGGCTAAGGAGATACTATAATGCCAATTCCAGCCCCCAAAAAAGATGAAGACAAACAAGCTTTCGTTGCTCGCTGTATGGGTAATGAAACAATGAAAAAGGACTATCCAGATAATGGTCAAAGAGTAGCTATTTGTTTAGGTCAAACCAAAAGAAAATCCAAGGGAAACTTGTTAGATCAAGTTTTGGAAGTATTAGGGTTTAATATGATCTACAATTGTGAAACCTGTGACGATACAGAAGGCGAAGAATTGACACTATCAAATTTGATAATACCATCAGAACAGGATTATATAGATTTCGGAGAATTGACAGAGGAATATGATGTATCAGCTGTCGCGTCTGAATATCAAGGACGTAAAGTTACTCTAAATAAACCATTCAGAACTCCTGATGCAAAAAAGAAGTTTGCCGTCTATGTTCGCAATAAGCAGGGTAAGGTTATTATTGTTCGCTTCGGCTCTCAAGAAATGAACATAAAAAGAGACGATCCTAAAAGAAGAAAAAGCTTTAGAGCCAGACACAAATGTGATCAACAAAAAGACAAAACGACTCCATCCTACTGGTCATGTTGGCAATGGCGGGCAAATAGTCCGGTTCAAGGTTAAAAATAATAAGTTTTGGAGATCCTAGTTGATATGGTGTATTCTCTTAGCGGAGGATCTCCATTATGTACTATGTGTATGGTTTATATAAGAAAAACATAAAATATAAAACTAATACTTTAGAGGAAAATTTATTCTATGTAGGAATTTCTTCATCGGATAAAAATTTTTATTTTAGAATGAAAAATCATAAAACAGATAAGTGCAATCCCTATAAATTAAATATAATAGCAAAATATGATTTTATTGTTAGAGTTTTTTGGAATACTGATACGCAAAAAGAAGCTGAAGAAAGAGAAGAATTTCTAATTAATTGGTTTGGCAGAAGAATTCATAAAACTGGAATATTAACTAATATTTTATCTGGAGCTAACGACCATACTTTTATAGGCAAAAAACATAAAAAAACTACTAGAAAAAAAATATCCAAAGCTCTAAGAAAAATAAATAATGACCCAAATAAAATTATTGCTAATAGAGATAGAAATCTGACAGTTACCTACGATAAAGTTATATCTTTGATAGAAGAATGGGTCAAAAATCCATTAGAGACTCAGCAAGATTTTGCAACAAGAAACGGTATAAGTAGATCTAAATTTAAAGACTGGTTGCGATTGTATAAGCCCGAATATATTGGACTAACCAAAAAAAAACAATTAGAAATTTTTAATAAGGTTTATGAAAAAAATAAATCTCCAAAAGAAACAATAACCTTATATATGATGGAAGCTGGTTGTTCTTATAATAAGGCTCATGGGGTGTATTATAAATTTATCAATAAGCTAAAGGAGAAAAGTAATGACAGATCATAAGACTATAGAAGAACTATTACAAGCTGATACACAAATAACCGCGTCAGAAAATACTGAGAAATCCGTACCGGAAACCTGTGAATCTCAAGAAGTGCTCGGGTATACATCAGAGACTGTTATTGAGATGCTTAAGAAATCTCTCAATATTCACTGGCAACAAACAACATCGTTATCTGCACAAGCTGTTCATCTTGATAGATGGGGATACAAAAAGCTTGCTTCTGCTATTAAGGCTGATGCAGAAGAAGAGCATGAACATTCTATGATTAATCTAGCTAGATTAGAATTTTTTGATGCAGACTATCAACCTTTAGTTGTTGCTCCTAAAACTTGGGCTAGACACGATATGTTAGCTATGATCAAATATAACCTAGCATCAGTACAAGAAGCTGCTGTAGCAGAAAGAGCAACGATAGTTGCAGCTAGAGCAGTAGGTGATGAGATGACAGCTAATATTATGATACCATTACTACAAGGTAGTGAAAATGGAATAATATTATATGAAGGTTATCTAAAACTAATTGAACAAATGGGTCTCGATAATTTCTTAAGTATCAACGTATGATACTTAAATTACAATTGTCCTATAACAAACACTGGTGCTAAAATGGATAGAATTCACAATTTACTAAACAATATACAAAATAACATATCTTCTACTACCAAAACAAGTAAAGCTGAAGATAAAACGTATGACGGTAAATTTTCTGTTGGTGATCAAGTAGCCAACATTAATCAATCGTGCGTACACTATGGAAGTGAAGGTGTTATTAAAAACATAGAACAGCTACCCGACCATATGGGACAATTAGTTGCATACCAAACAACTAATGATGGACAATCTTGGAAAAGTGGGGATCTTTTGAGAAAAACAACAGATCAACTAGCTAATTCTAGTACACAGACCACTACAGACAGAGAACCTTCAACAGTTATGGATGGGCCGGAAACAACAAATGATCTTATTGCAGAAGATATTGAGGAAGTTGAAGATCCAGAATCTGAATTAGTAGAATATAAAGAAGATTTTTTTGAAATGAGTGTAGGTTCTTTAAGAGCAATATCCACACACGCTACAGAAATTCTAAACTCTCTAGAGAATCCCAGAGTTAAAGAAAACTTGACAGAGAGCTGGTTACAGGGTAAAATCGCCATTACAGAGGATTACATGAGAACGATTCACGATTTTATCATGTACGTCTCTGAGGCTGCCGATACAATACTAGCAGCGGATCGTCCTGGTTTGTGGGAAAATATTCGCAAGAAAAAAGAGAGAATGGGAAAAAAGTATAAACCCGCAAAACCAGGAAATCCAGACAGACCAGATCCTAAGCAATGGAAAAAGCTTCAGAATCCAGATTAATTAGATTTAACTTAACTAAGTTTTTAAGAAGGACATAAGGAAACTACCAGGGAATTATATGGAAAAACAGTACGATAGTCTTGATGTATATCTCAATCTAGCCAAAAAGACCATTTCTAAATTTGGTCCAAAATTTTATAACGGCTTATCTATGGAAATGCTAAAAAATTCAGAAGCAATATCAGATGTTGCTACTGCAATAATGTATGCAGATTGGAGATTTGATCCTGATAGAGTTGGAAAGAGTGGACAAAAAAAGACGCTCTACTCTTACAGAAATCAATGTGCAATATGGGCTATAAAAACTTATGTTAGCAATAAATACAAAAAGAAGAAGGATATGAGTTTAGATTTTGAAAGCGAACAAGATGCGCCCAAACTAAATTCTACTTTACAGGACACTAAGGCTATTAATCCTCTTGATCTATTAATTGAAAAAGAGTCAACAGATAATCTTACAAAAACCATAGACGTACTCTTAAATAATGACCTATTGTCTGATAAGCAGAAACAGCAAATTAGACTATATTATTTTCATAATGAAACATTATCTTCTATAGGAACAAGATTTGGTGTTTCACGAGAAGCAGTTAGACAGAATATAAAGAGGGCAATAGAAATTGTCAGAGCATATGATAAAGTGTAAGATCAACTTATATGTAGTAGTATTCAATAAAACAACATTCAAGTATGATCTTGTTTCGTTAAAAGAATATACTATTTGTCCAATATCAGACATTCTAGAAGCAAATAAAGATATAAATATTTTACTAAAAGAAATGTTTGAAAAACATATTGAACTACAATCTTCTTTTGTTTCTTTTGTTTTATCTGATATAATTAATTCTGATGAGCTAAATATTAACTATTATTGTCTGGTTCCATATGCTACTATTATCAACAATTCTTACCTAGTTCCTATTAATATCAATGAAATACATTCTCCGTATCTTAGAAAAATTTTCAATCTACTATAAAAGCTTATTTTCTACTAAGATTGAGGCTAAAGACAAAGTAGAAAATACAGAAGAATCCAATAAATATGAAGAAGAATATTTGTGCGGAATATCTTTTAAATTAACCAAAAATTTTGATGTTGATATTTTAGGATTTATTCCAGACACAGACAAACTATCTCCGGACGAAATTTCAGATATTGCTGAGAAATACGCTCAATTATTATTATCTATTAATAAAGGTTTTCTAAAGTCCAAAGTATTAAGTATTTTAGACGATAAGGCTAGTAAGTCATCTGAACCAAATGAGCAACTTTTCTTAAATAATGTGGTTGTTTACTATGATCTTTTAAAAGACGAAATAGCAAAACTGCAAAACTCAAATGCTCCTTTGATTAGACCAGTATCTGTTTTTCGGTCAAAATAGTTTCGTCTAATAGATGCTCATTCTTTACCAGAATAGGGTATTATCTATTATAAAGGAGATGAGTATCTTTATAAACTCCCAAACTTTGCTCACCAAGGAATAATCTCAATGAGTACAGAAAATTTAGTAGTGTGGCAAAAATGGGTCGATCCATTTGGATTCGATGACGATGAAGAAGAGTTATCCTCCTTTATAAATAAAGACCAAGCAGATGAGACAGAATATAATCAGACATCCGCACTACCAGATCAAGAAATAATACAAAATATGAAAGCTTCTACTATTAAAGTGATGGCTACTCCTATGGGTATTATTCCTATTAATGATAATACTGCTAGTGGTAAGATTTTTAACTTTTGGATTGGTCATACTAATTTCAATATTACCAAAAAAATTGCCGGTGTCATTGAAGCTATCAACGGAGTAGAAACATTAGACATCTTTACAAGATACAGATTTAGAATAGCTATAGGTAAAGCTTTTAATGATTCAGAAGTAATGAGAGATATTAACAATACTATTTATAAAGAACTGAATAATAATGTCTAATACTAATCCAATAGCAGACTTAGAATTACAGTCTTTACATTCATATAATCTAGATATTAGAAATCGAGAAATTTTTCTACATTCATATTTGAGTGAATCAGATATTGATCCAGGTACAGATTATCGATCTGCTATTATTTTTGAAAAAAATCTAAGATACCTTAATTTAATTTCTAATGATCCTATTCTTATTCATATGCATATGCCCGGAGGAGATTGGGAAGACTGCATGGCTATTTATGATAGTATTAAACATTCTAAATCTAAGACTATTATACTAGCTTACGGAAAAGTACAATCTGCTAGTGGAATTATTTTCCAGGCACCAACATATAGAGTATTAATGCCAAATGTTAATATGATGATTCATTATGGTTCTATTAGTTTAGAAAGTGAACACAGTAAAGCAGCGGCTAGTAGCGTACAGTGGAACGAAAGAGAATGTGATAAGATGATTGATATTTTTGTTGACCGGTGTATGGAAAGTAATATGGCAAAAGAAAAAAATTGGAAAAAAATGATGGCAAAAAAACATATACAGTCACAATTAGCAAATAAATGCGATTGGATATTAACATCACAAGAAGCTGTTCAATATGGTTTTGCAGATGGTATATTGGGCGAAAAAAAATATTTAACAATCGATCATCTTAAAAAATTAAAATAATGAATATTGAATATTGTTATTTTGACATTTCGTCTAATGATTCGGAGCTAAAAGATATTATCGGATCGGTATTAAAATTTCCAGTTAATTGTATTTCTGTTTTACCATCATATATCAAGAGTATTCGCGGCTTAACCCCAGACAATATTGACATAGCATGTCCAGTAGACTATCCATTGGGTTTGTTAGATATTAAATCCAGACTCATTACTACTGAGATAGCTATTAAAAATGGAGCAAAAATCATAGACGCTGTGTGCCCTAGTTATCTTCTTTGTAATCGTAAATATGATAAATTTAGAGAAGATATTAAATCCTTAATAGATTTATGTTCTCAACATAATGTTCAATTAAGATATTTCTTAGAATACAGGATATATTCTTATGAATTACTCTATAAGATAGCTCAAATATTATTAGATTTTGGCGTATCTACAGTTATGCCATCAACTGGATATTTATTAGATGATATTAACGATAATGTATTAGCATCCGCTTTGATCAATAAAAAAGTTCCTAAAATTAATATTATTGTCAATGGCAACATATGGAACCAAAATCAGATCTCTATGTTACAAAAGGCCAATTTATATGGACTTCGTGTTAATTCTACTAATGCCTTGAGTCTTTTGTCTAATAATCTCTCAAAATAATTAAGCCTATAATTTTTAGGTGTATCTATAGGTTATCAGTTACTAGTTTTATTTTTACAATGGAGAATTTCATATGGCTACAGCAACTTCAGCAGGGGTTAGTTATTCAGTACCCCCAAACACTAAAGCTAGTGGCGCCAATAGCAACCACGGCGCTGCTGCAAGAGTAGGCTCGGCTACATCTTTACTAGACAATGTTTCAGTAAGCAGAGCACAAACCAGCATATTTGGTTCAACTGTTGTTGACGGTAATGATACCGATGAAGCACTATCTGCTAGTACAATTGCATATAATAACCAAAAACCAGTAGCTATGAGATATAGTGCTACTATTTCTGGTCAAAGTAATACTGTCTTAAGAAGTGGAGCAGATGTTCCTGGTCAAAACAGAAGTCCACACAAGAGAGAAGCTTATAAAGTTAGCAAATCAGCTACTGCTTATAGAAAAGGTTACTGGGATCCTTACACTGGTAAGTTTTCAGTATATGGCACTTATTCACGTAGTGGCGCAACCGTAACAGTAACAGCAGCTAATCATGGTCTTAGTAGTAATGATTATGTTAAGCTTGACTTTACTAGTGGAGCAGCCACAGACGGACGTTTTCAGGTAACAGTTAGTGATGCTAATACTTTTAGTCTTACTCACGGTTCATCAGGCTCAACAAGTGGAAATGTCACCATTGTTGGACCAGCTTATGGTACTGAAGCTCCAGGTACAGATAATGCCGCTAATCTTAGCAGAAGTGCTCCTGGTTCATTAGTATTTAAACTAGGCCAACCTTTACCTATCAGAGATAGAGATTATTCTGCTAAAACAGGCTGATTAATACTATCAATTATTTATAATAAATAAGCATTAACCAGAACCTTTTAATGGGGTTCTGGTTTTTGTTTTTGTAGTGTATGATATATTATAGATTTAAAGAAAACTCTCTGAGGAACTTACTATATACTTTTCAAGTAGTAAAATATAATGAAATATTCGTGTAATAACCTATCTGATGACGATAATATTTTCTATGTTTTAGCACCAGAATGTGGTGAAGGTTCTGAGGGGTCTGTTGATTGTCCAGATGGTTATAGGTGCGAAGGTGGCAAATGTGTTCAAGTTGTTTGTGAATCTCCTTGTGAAAAAGTTGTAGGATCAAGTTGTGTACCAAAACAAGCTGGCGACGAAGACGGTGCTTGTTTTTATTGTAAACATGATGGTTTTCAACAGTCATGGGAATCCTATTGTACAGGTGTGTGTGAGCAGTGTGTAGACGCCAAGGTTTGCGAACCAATATATCCAAATCCAGGAGCATGTCAACAATGTGATGCTCGTGAAGATAGTGCTACTAAGGGGCAATTGATCCCTGTTCCTTTTCTTAACGAAAATAGTCCTGCTTATGATGCTTGTAAAAAATGTGTCACTGTCAACGGGGTTAGCAGTATTGTATCTAAAACTATCGAAGATTTAGGTCAGACAGGCCCATGTTGGAGAGCCAAAGAATTTAGAATAAATAATAAGAGTGTATGTCTACCTATTGAGAGCTGTTTGGATGATATTGGAGCGTATGATGCCCAGGGCAATGTAAAACCAATTCCTGGACAAAAACCAAAGTGCACCCCAGACGGAAATGCATACACATGCACAGCAGGATGTGTAAAACAAGAAGATGGATCATTAGCTCCCTGTCTAGCAGGTGAAAAATGTTGTGAAAAAAAGGTGGGTAGAACTAAAGTAAACTTTTGTGCCAGTGTAGCGATAGCAGGATGTCTTTTTGAAGTTAAAGATGAAACTAATATTCTTTTTGGTTGTACATATTTTACTCCTTGTGGTGGAGATGAATGCGCATGTTATGATGACTGTCAGAAAAGAATAGCTGAGTGTGGAAGAACAAAAATATGCTCAGGAAGTATATCTCCTGTTGTTGTGGCTACACCTAGACCATGCGGCAAACCCGGCGGCGGCGGACCCGGCGGCGGCGGACCCGGCGGCGGCGGACCCGGCGGCGGCGGACCCGGCGGCGGCGGACCCGGCGGCGGCGGACCCGGCGGCGGCGGACCCGGTGGAGGTGGAGCCGATGGAGGTACTACTGGAGGAACCACCGGAGGAACTACTGGAGGTACTACCGGAGGAACTACCGGAGGTACCACTGGAGGAACTACCGGAGGAACCACTGGAGGTACTACTGGAGGTACTACCGGAGGAACCACTGGCGGAACTACCGGAGGAACCACCGGGACTACTGGTGGAGGAGATTGTGAAGATAGTCCAGATCCATGTTGCGGAGTAAAATGTGGAGATTGTCAACAGTGTGATCCTGCAAACGGAAAGTGTGTGTCCTCATGTTCTGAATGTGAGACGTGTAATAGTATTACTAAAGAGTGCACAGTCTGCAATTCTTGTCAAGTTTGTAAAATTGGAATCTGTGTTGATAAAATTTGTCCATTATGTCAAGAATGCAAAGATGGTACTTGCATAGATAAGGATTGTGGAGATTGTCAACAGTGTGATCCTGCAAATGGAAAGTGTGTGCCATGTAATAGATGTCAAGAATGTAAGAATGGCGATTGCGGTTTGGAAAAAACATGCGGTTCATGTCAAACGTGCGATTTAGCAACAGGAGACTGTAAAGATATAGAATGCGGTGGCTGCCTTAAATGTGATGGACCAACAAACAATTGTATACCGTGTGATACTATGTGTGAATTTTGTATTAATGGTAAATGCGTTCCTAAATGTAGTGCTGATTGTTCTAAATGTGATCGGTTTACTGGAAAATGTATCGACTGTGAAGCTTGTGAAGAATGTAATCCTGTTTCTAAAACATGTAAATCTCTATGCAAAGAGTGTGAAATTTGTATAAACAATCAGTGTGTTCCATTAGTATGTGATGGATTTTGTCAAGAATGTGATCCAAAAACGAGTACTTGTATCAGAAAAAATTGTGGATCTTGTATGGAGTGTATTAGTGTTAACTTTGGTTATGAATGTATATCCTGTGATACGGGATGTCAAAAATGTGATAAACAAGGTCAATGCTATACTCCTGGTTGTGGCGTCGGTCTAAAATTAAATTTAGAAACCTGTGAGTGCGAAGAAGATGGTGATACTGACGGAACCACCGGAGGAACTACCGGCGGTACTACTGACGGAACCACTGGTGGAACCACTGGCGGAACTACCGGAGGAACCACCGGTGGCACTACCGGCGGAACCACTGACGGAACTACCGGTGGCACTACTGGCGGAACCACTGACGGAACTACCGGCGGTACTACTGACGGAACTACCGGAGGAACCACTGGCGGAACCACTGGCGGAACCACTGGCGGAACCACTGGCGGAACTACCGGTGGCACTACCGGTGGCACTACCGGCGGAACCACTGGCGGAACCACTGGCGGAACCACTGGCGGAACTACCGGAGGAACCACTGGTGCCCCGCTAATTAGTGGAGGAGTAGGTATTTGGAGAGCGTCTACTTTAGATATCAAAGAACAAGATATTGAATAAATCTCTATGGTGTATTTGACCGATAGGAGTTAACTTAATATGTCTAGTAGCAATAATATTCCAAATATCGTTTTCGGTAGTGGTATAAACTTTCGTATAAATGCTGCTGGAAATAAACCTCTACCATTACAAGGGAATTTTGCTCAACAAATCTTACCTGAAATCGGATTATTTTTTACACCCACACCCACTCGTACTCCAACGGTAACTCCTACTATCACTAGAACATCTACTGTTACTCCAACAGGAGCAACAAAAACCCCTACTCCAACCATTACTAAAACTCCAACTCAAACAGCATCACAAACAAGAACTCCAACACTCACCCCTAGTGTAACGCGAACAAAAACCCCGACCCCGACAGTTACTCCAACTTCAACGAAAACTCCAACAGTCACTCCTAGCATTACTATCAGTCCAACTAGAACTAGTAGTCCAACACCAAGTAGAGATTGTATTCTAGGAGATAGATTTACTAACTACGAATTACCTGCGACCACAGATTGGAAAGATATAGCTTATGGTAATGGTGCTTATGTTATTATAGAAAGTATTAATGCAACATTGGTTAGTTCAGATTCTTACAACTGGACTCTGGGAGAAGGACTTCCATATTCTGGTCCTAATGCATGGCAAAGTATTGTTTATGGGGGAGATAATAAGTTTGTTGCTGTTGGATCGTCTCCAACACCAGCAATTAGTGATGATGGATTAATATGGACAACAGGCAATGATATGCCCAAAGTTTCTGGTACGAACTATACATGGAATCAGATTATATATTCTGAAGAAATACAAAAATATCTAGCAGTTTCTAGTTCAAGCGATCAGACCAAAGCATCCAGAATAGCTATCAGTAATGACGGGATCACTTGGTCAAGTAATCCTCTACCAACAGCGCCATCTTTCAGCGGTGCTCCAAGAAATAAAAATTGGTTAACCATAGCTTATGGAGCTAATTATTTTGTTGCTGGTAGCGATTCGTCTTTTGGAGACGGTACTATAGAGACAGATTATGATCCCTCGATAGCAACGAGCACGGACGGCGTTGTGTGGACACTAAGGTCAATAGGTTCTTCAACAAGTTGGGACACTAATAATATAGGAAACATTAAAAAGATAGTATATGGTAATGGTAGTTTCGTAGCTATTGCACAAGGAAACATAACTGTCGGAAGCTCAGTAAGAGATTGTTGTCGGATATTCACAAGTTCTAATGCTATCAACTGGTCTTTAGTTGCAACAATACAAGGATCAAATAGCAATTTAGCATTCGGAGCGCCCAATTATTTTGGTATTAGTAAGTTTTTACTCTTGATTAGGAATATTACTACTGGAGATAATGATATTTACTATAGTATCGATGGTTCTAGGTGGACAGCTTTGACTTCTCTGGAATCTACAACTTTTGATATTTCTAGTATTCAAAGTTTAAATGGTCAATTTTTGGCTATTAATCAATCTACTGTTTATTCAACATATGATTGTCCTGGAGGATTTTCTCAATAATTATAATGGTGTATTACTATAAGGAATAAAAACTATGAACATTTTAAATCATACCACTATCACAATCGATAATAGATGTTTAGATCTGCTATTAACAGAACAAGAAATAGAAACAGCATTCGAGAGATCCATAAAAGAAGAAAATAGATCTTTTATAGATATCAATAAGTGCTGTAAATGTTGGCCTTCCAATAAACCACCAGAATGTGGATTTTGGAAAAAGATTCTAGGCTTATGTGTTAAGTGTAATTGTTCGTGTAACTAATATAAATTAAGGCTTATAGCTATGAGCGAAACCATTATTCATTTCTGGGAAAATATTGCAACAACCAGTATTGGCATTATTGTTACAATGGTAGGTTTTTGGGTGGCTATCGGTAGAAATATGGCTACTAAAGCGGAAGTTTTAGTTATGATAGAAACTCAAAGTCCATATAATCACGATAAACAATTTATTATGGAAAGACTTAATAGTAATAAAGAAAGTCAGGCAGCATTCGCATTAGCTTTGCAAAGAAATACTGAAGTAATGACAGAGTTAAAAATTCAAATCGCAACACTTGGTAAAACCTTAGAAGCCCTAGAAGATAGAATAGAAAGGTAATTTATTATGGCAAACGATATAAATAAAGCAATTAGTGCTAATCAGATAAAAAATGGAACAACTGTTGTTACAACGACAGTTGCTGGAGAATATTCCACAATAGACACATACGCTAAAAATACTCCAACAATTAATAATATTGAAGCAAAATATGACAATAGATTTTATAATGGTATTTTTGTAAGCGTTATTGCTAGTGGCGTATAGTACAGTTCGTAAACCGTATTTTAGACTATAACCCAAATTGGAGAATATAATGGTTAAACCCGGCTATAGAACTAGTGAATTTTGGTTTACTTTTGTAAGTTTTATATTCAGTGGATTATATCTCGTTGGATTATTGGATAGTAATTCTCAAAAAGAAGATTTGATCCAAGAAACCAGCAGAGGATTAGAAGCGACTATTCTAATCATAGGACAATTAATGGTTTTGTTTAAGTATGTTAAAGGAAGAACCGATCTTAAAAAAACTTGGTGGGATACAGCAACTCCAGAAGAAAGAAAAGAAGCTAATAAAAAAAGTACTCAGCCATTAAGAAAAAAGAGAAAGAAAAATGCAAACACAAAACCTATCAGTAAATAATCTTGGGAATTTAGTTATAAAAGCTAAAGAAATACTGAATAGTGCTAAAGCAGTAGCAATGCCACAAGCGTGGAATATTTTACAATTAGCTACAGCAGAAGTAATTCAAAGCATAGAAGATAATAGTCCTTCTCTCAAAGGTGCTGATAAAAAGACACTTGCTATGACTATGGTCTCTAATTTTTATGATCAAACATTTACAATAATAAATTTTCCATTTGTTCCACAGGTTTTACAACCTATTATACAGAAGTATGTGAAACAAATCCTCATGCTATTGGTTAGTGCCACTATTGATGCTTTAGTTACCACTTTCAGAAATAGTGGAATTTTTGTTGACCCAAGTACTAAAGTTGATCCTGTCGTTGATAATACTCCAAAAGTTTCAGATAAATAAACAAGGAAAATACAATGAATTTTACAGAGAGTTTTCAAGAATTTAGTAGTCGTTTGAGCACAACGGATTTGGCTCTTTATGCTGGCGCTGGTATTGTTATATGGGTGTTGTTTAAGGATAGACTAAGCCCAGTTCAACAACTAATTACTTCATTGATTGAAAAAGCTAAAGGTTTAACAAAAGGAAACTCTGTTATGCTGCCCATTGTGGAAGTTCCCAAAGTTGATCCGGTAGTACTACCTAAAGTAATCGGAGACAATAGGGACGATGTATTTTTTAAACTTGTAGTATCATGGAAGCAAACTCGTGATCTAGCAGAAAAAAGTGGTTGCAACGAGGCTGTTAAGGTTGCTGATCAAATGTTTCCATTTCTAAGTCCTAATGTGTGCTCTAAAAAAGAGGATAAAGTAGTATGAAAAATAATAACCTATTACTAGTAGTAGCTGGTTTACTTATTCTGGTTGGCTTAACCAAGTTTGATCTATCAAGACTCAACATTCTGCCAAACAAACCTAATGCTGTTGATGTTCTAGAACTACCAGAACCAACAGACCCAGCTGTTAAAAAAGAAGCAGATGACGTTGTCTCAGTACTAAAAGAATCTGGAGCAAAAGGCGATGCTAAAAGACTACGAGACCTATATCTTGATCTAGCAAAGCTTGTTGAGCTTGATGGAGAAAACGAGGTAGTTAGAAATACCGACGAAATTCGTCAAGCCAATAGTTTGGCTGGTGTTATGCTTAGACTAGATATTAAGGGTAAGTATCCTGATCTAGCCAAAGAAGCAAAAGAAGTTGTTGTTGCAGCTATTGGGGATGATCATATTCTTTTATCAACAGAGCTAAGAGCTAAGGCTGTAGAAGGTCTTAATGCTTTAGCTTGGGCTTGTAATCAGGGGTCAAAATAATGCCTAGACTATCTCCAAAAGAATTATACGATAATTATCGAAAAGGATTTAGTGGGTGCATCTGGGAAGAGCATGTGTTCAATCATTTGATGGAAACTTCTAAGTATCCATTATTTGGTGATGCCAGTAAAAAAATTAGTGGTAGTGGTAAAGGTAAGCTTTCAACACCATACAAGAGTGTGTTAAAGTTTGATAAGAACCCTTATAACGAAAGACAAACCACTGGAGATTGTGTGAGCCACGGAACACGGAATGCTTGTGATGTTACACGAGCAGTGGAAATAGATATACATAACGAGAGAGAGGACTGGATAGCAAAAGGAGCAACGGAAGCCATCTATGGAGCAAGAGGTTTTTCTGGCGAAGGTATGAGTTGTTCTAGAGCCGCAGAATTTGTTAGCAAAATTGGTGGAATAGTAGTAAGAAAAAATTATCCTGGAGTTGCGGACTTCAGTAAATATAATGGTAATCTGGGAGCTGGCTGGGGAGGCCGAGGATTACCAGATAAAGTAATAGACACAGCTAATGATCATCAAATCAAGACTGCTTCATTAATACGAACAGTAGAAGAAGCTAGAGATGCTTTAGCTAACGGCTATGGTTTAGCAGTATGTTCTAACTATGGTTTTAGTAATACCAGAGATAAAAAGGGATTTGCTAGACAGTCTGGGTCTTGGGGACATTGTATGGCCTGGATAGCCTGTGACGATACTAATGGAGAACCAGCATTTCTAGTACAAAATAGCTGGGGAAAATGGAATGATGGTGGTCATCCAGAATGGGGTCCAATTCCTGATGGTTCGTTTTTAATTCATGCTGATGTTGCTCAGGGTATGTTGAGTCAAAATGGATCATATGCTTTTAGTGGTTTTGATGGATTCCCTCTTCAAAAACTACCAAGCTACGGATTTGATGACTATTTGTAGATTTAATCTTCAATTATCAATATAATCCCCACTATTTCTGGTCAAAAATGCATTAGTGGTATTTGGTGTATTATAATATGTTACTACCCCATTATAAGAGATTATTTCTATGAGACTAATAGACAGAATAGCTTTAAATAGAGCTATACACATGCTGTTAGATTTTATCTTATCTATATTGAAGATGTTTGAAAAAGAGACGCCAGAAAATAAACCAGACGATTCAATTAAACCAAAACCTCCAAAAAGAAAAAGACTAAAAGATTTGGTAGATAATATACTACCATGGAGAGTACAAAAATGAATAAATTATTTATCAGTCTATTTTGCATTAGCTTATTGTTTTCTGAGGGAAGTTATTATGGATCAACAACAGCCCCTGTAACTCTTGCTGGTGGAATTATTAAAGCTAAACATGCAGAGGAAACTACTAAAAAATACAAGAGAAAAGATTGTCCAGTATGTAAGGGTAAAGGATGGTATATGAGTGGAGACAACATCAAAAAAATCGACTGCAATTACTGTGAACCAGACAACTCAGCACCACTCTCTTCTAAAATAGACCCTAATTGTAAAACTTATATCAAACGCAACTAGGATTCTATTATAATGCCAACAATCAATTGTAATAGCGCTAATTATAATCTGTCTGCAAACTGGAATGGTGTTGTAGGAAATCTTACTTCTGTTGGTACTAATGGAAGCCCTAGTTATTATGGTACTTACGACCAATCAGGATCTCTATATGAATGGAACGATTCTATTATTGGATCTAATAGAGGATTAAGAGGTGGTAGCTGGACAGACTCTAGTGCTAGTAATTTATCAAAATCATACAGATTTTCTTTTTTGCCTAATGCTAGATTGACTACTGTTGGATTTAGAATAGCTACAATCAATGATAATCATCAATACAGCACGTTTGTAACAGTAGCCAATATTGCTAATTCAGCTGATAGTACAACATATGGTTCTGTTGGATATACATATAAAATACAAAAATACTTAGTTACTAATACTGAATATACGGAATTTCTAAACGCTATAGGTATGACAGATACCTATGGACTATATTCAGCAACATATATGGGCACAGAAAGCAGAGGAGGTATTGCTAGAGGAGGATCTAATGGGAATTACGTATATGCTGTTAAAACCAATATGGGAAACAAACCAGTATACTATATATCTTGGTTTAATGCTGCTAGATTTGTAAATTGGTTACATAATGGAAAACCAAGTGGTGCTCAAAACTCATCCTCAACAGAAGATGGAGCGTATACTCTTAATGGAGCTACAGCGGGATATAGTTTCACAAAAAATATTTCAGCAAAATATTGGATTCCAACAGAGAACGAATGGTACAAAGCAGCTTATTATGATCCATCTCTTAATACAGGATCTGGTGGATATTGGTCTTATTCAACAAGCAGTGACAGCTCACCGAGTTCTATTACAGCCTCTTCGATTGGAGATGCTATATTACCAATTGGTTGTATAACACCTACTCCAACCCCATCAATCACAGCATCTCCTACAACAACACCAACTAATACTCCAAGTAATACGGCTACAACAACTGCTTCACCAACAACAACTCCATCAACAACTCCTACGTTCACTCCAACGCTAACAATAACACCTTCTGTCACACCAACTGTTACTAAAACTTCAACAGCTACTATCAGTCCAACCAGAAGTGTTACTCCCACAAATACCGCAACTAGTTCTTTAACTCCAACAACCACTCCTACTCATACCAGTACTCCAACAGTTACTAAAACTAGCACCCCAACAAGTACTGTGTCTCCGACACCATCAAAATCTTTGTGTAATACTTTAAAGTTGGGACAATTAATTCTAAATGAATCGCTATATAATACAAACGAGATAACCATATTATATAATGGCTTTGTATTACAAGGTATAATTGATGATCCAATATTTAAGCTAAGAGAGCCACCAAACGTAACACCCACAAGAACTCCTACAGTTACACCTACAAATACTGCAACTCCTACAGCTACTCCTACAAATACCACAACTCCAACTCTTACTACTAGCTTAACCAATACTCCAACAGCAACAACAACACCAACTAAAACTCCGACACAAACTCAAACTAGTACTACAACTCCAACAAACACAACAACTCCAACAGTAACGACGACACAAACTCAAACCATAACACAAACAATAACTCCTACAGTTAGTATTACGCCTACTAATACGTTAACTCCTACTCCTACCAATACTGTTACCTCAACTAATACCTCAACACCAACAAACACTAACACACAAACAAATACTAGTTCTCTAACACCAACGCCTACTCTAACAACTACTGAAACTCCTACTATAACCCCAACTAGTACTGTTACTCCAACTAATAGTACAACTCCAACTAATACTAGTACGCCTACAAATACAGTTAGTCAAACCCCAACAAATACTGTAACACCGACATATACAACAACTCCAACACCAACCCCAACTAATCCAATACCAGCTTCATTCGTGGCGGTTGCTTTTAATTCAGACACTGTTGCAACTTCTAATAATGGAATTTCATGGAATAATTATACTTTACCAGGATCTAAATATTGGACAGATATAGAGTATGGTAACGGAGCATTCGTATCTTGTCCTTATACAGACGCTGTGGGAGCCAAATCTACCAACATTTCTAGTTGGACAAACCAATCTTTAGACTCGGCCTCTAATTGGATCAATATAATTTATGGTAATGGTATTTTTGTTGTTATGTCTCAGACTGGAAATACTCAAATTTACTCTAGTACCACAGATACATGGTCTTCATCTTCTTTACCTTCTTTGGGTGTTGGTTCAATATGGAAGTGTGGAGCATATGGTAATGGCACCTATGTTGCATTGTCCTCTACAAATAATCTAGCCACTTCAAACAACGGAACCAGTTGGAGTCCATCTACAGTACCTTCTAATGGAGACTGGCAAGCTATTACATATGGTAATAATAAGTTTGTAGCAATTGCAAATAACTCTAATAAGGCTATATATTCCAGTAATGGCACAGATTGGTCTGCTAGTACCCTGCCATCTGTCGCCTATTGGTCTAGTATAGCTTATGGTAATGGTAAGTACGTGGCAGTTGCAAACGATTTTGGTTATGTTGCAGTTTCTTCTGATGGAATTAATTGGACGCAATATACTTCTCTATGGGGTCTATGGAAGGGTATTTCTTATGGAAACAATATATTCGTAACTATTGGTTTTGGTTCAACTACGCTAACATCGACAAACGGAATAACCTGGACTCAAAGAACAATGACCGGTCGAGATTGGTCAGCAATTACATTTAGAAATGATTAAAAAGGATAAACATTATGACTTTAACATATGCAATAGAAGCAGATAATACAGTGGCGATCTACTCTGACACACAAATAGAACCAATCATTTTACAACCTAATTGGCCTAATGGCACTCCTTGGTCATCATCAGCAGAAGCTTCAACTTGGGCAGAGTTATGTATAGCTTCCATGCAAGATTCAAATGCTCCTTATGCCCCAGCTGGTCCTGGTTTACCCGGTGAGAATAAAACCAACTCTTAAAAAGTTAAAGAATATTTTATGAATAACGAAAAATTAAAACTTATTGCTACTAAGGTTATCGAAAAGTCCCAGATTCCTGAAAAAGATAATTATGGATTTGCAATTGTTACGGTTTTAATGGTAATTAGTATTATCTTAACATGTGTGAGAATTCTACAGGAATGTAATAAAAATAAATTGCTTCCTATGGACCAAGCTCAATATTCTAAAGAAATTAAGATTCTCACTAATACTAGAGGTTGGTTTACTAAAATGAGAATCAAAAAATTGATTAGAAAAGAATTAACTTCAGAAAATTATAGACTTTATAATAAAGCTTTATTAGAAGCTATTCTTGATACAGGAGAAACTCTCACGGAAGAGGAAACATTTACTCTAATGGAGGCGGCTAATGTTTAATTTATTAATGTGGTCTGTGTATGGTATTTTTGTTGGCAGTATTGCTAAAAGTTTAGTTCCAGGAGAAGAACATCTAGGGTTTTTTCAAACGATAGCCCTAGGAGTTGCTGGTTCTTATATGGGAGGAGCAATCCTATATATGCTCGGAACATACCAAGCAGTTTCTCCAGCTGGTTTATTTATGGGTGTTGTAGGATCTGTAATTAGTTTGATACTTTACAATAAAGTTATCAAAGTATAGACACTTTATTATGTAATGAAATCTCATCAAAAAATTCCTGTATTGTTATGGTTATACCATAATGATCTTTGGCCAGAATTTCTAGAGCTATTAAGGCCAATCGGCGATCTGATTGATTTACGTCTTGGATTATGTGTAGACAATAATATAGATCATATCTCTCAAGACTTCTATAGTCATTTTACTGGGTCAATTACTTTGCACCCCAACAAGGGAGTTGATGTTCTCCCTTTTCTTCATCAGATGAGTTTTTTAAACACAGAGAACTCTGATGACGTATTTTTAAAAATACACAGCAAAAAGAGCGAGGTAGCTCCAGGCATGAACTGGAGAGCGATTCTACTTAATAGTTTGATTGGTAACAGAGACAATTTTATCTATAATATAGACAAGTTTAAACATTCAGACCTTGGTATGTTATGTAGCCAAAACTTAATTTTATCAAATAGAGAAAGAGCTAATACTAAGAAAATAAATCAATTATGTCAAAAGATGAATATAGATTACCCTTCTGTAAAATCTGGTAGCTTTCCTTCAGGTAATATGTTTTTTGGCAGAAAAAGCTTATTCAGACAATACTTTAATGAATCAACTATAGAACAATTGGATAACCTATTTAAAAACGAGAGGGGTGGGGTAGTCGATTCTAAAGATGGAACATACTGTCATTCTTTAGAGAGAATGTTTGGGTATTTAATATCATATAATAACAAAAAGATCTTACAGTGTTCCGAAATAAATATTGATATCTCTAGACATGACAATCCTAATCAAATATTTAATATAGTTATAATGTATAATGGAGACTGTTATTATCGAGACAATATGTATGTTTATGGGAACATTCTTTCTCAAAACAGATCCGAAATAGTAATATCCTGGAAACATATCGAATCAAATCCAATAATAAGATATAAAATTAATGAAAGATCAAGATCAGTCTGAAATAAATATTAAATTATTTGATCCTGATATCTATATAAAATATAATCCAGATATCGCTAAATATTTCCTTACCCCAGCAAATGCTTCAATTGGCAAGGACGCATTAGACAAGAAATTATTAAATCATTATACTAAATATGGACATAAAGAAAATAGGATGCATAATAAAGAACAACTTAAAAAAGTATGGATTACAGAAGACGAGATAGATAACTCTTTTGATTATGAATTTTATCTAGCAGAATATCCTGAGACTATTGAGTTTAGTTCTTATTTATCTCAAGTGTCATTAAGAGAAAGACTATTTAATCATTACTATCAGTTTGGTAAAATAGAAGGAAGATATATAAACAAACAACAAAAATATGCTCATAAAATTAAGACATTAAATATTAGTAAAACTATACCAATATCCTCCCTAAAGCACACGACTAATAAATTGGAGTGCATCTCTTTATTGATAACAGACAGTGAAATACAAAACGGTCAATACCTACAATTCATTGATCGTTTAGTTAATAGTACTACCAAAAAAGAAATTGAAAATATACACTTCAAAATAATTACTAATAATATAAACTGCTGTATAGAGATCAAAGCTCTTACAACTCTGTTCTCTAATGTAGACATTATTAGTCTTAACTTAAATGAAGAAGAGGATCTTTATTTGAAAGATACTCGAAAACTAGAAAAAACTCCAAAGTATGGAAGAAAATCTGGGCCAAATATTATGTTCTACAGAGCTATTGAAGTCTGTAAAAACTATAATACCACTTTGTTTTTAGAAACAGATTGTTTTTTTAAAGAATCATGGCTACAAAAACTTAAAGACTTTATTGATTATTCGAATGGTTTTTGGATATCTGGGGCACTTTATGATGGATTAATTCCAAATGCAGCAGGATCAGCACTATCTACTCATATTAATGGAGGGGTAGGACTATATGCTACTGGAGATGAAACTTTTCGGTTATTCATGAATCAAAGCGAAATCTTTTTAATAGAACAAATCAAGGGCGGTTTAGCAGTACTAGCTTATGATGTTAGTATTAAAATGTATATAGATCATATCACCAATGCTAATATTAAAAATTCCGAAGATATTCTGATTGCCAAGTTTATTAATAGGCAGTATGTGCCAAATAAAATTATTGGCAACTTTAGTACAACTAAAGACACAGGAATAACTTTAGAACAAATTCATAATATGTATAACTACTATATTATTCATAAAAAATAATACGAGAACGATTAATCATGGCTCATTTAGATATTTTTATTAAAACCTATCACAAAGACTTTGAGTGGTTATTTTTTTGTTTATCTTCTATAGATAAATTTTTGGATGGTTTTCAAAAAATTATTATTGCAATGCCAAGTAAAGATAAAGATCTTTTTGCTATAAACACTAAACAGTTCTCTAGGATTCATGATAAAATTCAATATGTATATACTCATGATTATGGTAACACATATTTATATCAGCAGTATATCAAAATGACAGCATACGAATATACAGAAGCAGAATATATTATGTATGTAGATAGTGATATTATGTTTAATAGAAAAAGTCATACTGATGAGTCTTTTAATTCAGAACAAAAATCCATTATATACTATACCCCATACGAGATGGCTGGTAGCGCAGTTTGTTGGCAAGAACCAACCTCTAAAATTCTTGGGGAATATCAACCATATGAATTTATGAGAAGAAATTGTTTAGTGTTTAGAAAACAAACTTTAATAGACATACATGCTCAATATCCTAATCTTCAAGAAATCATTATGAATTCCATAAGATTTAGCGAATTTAATACTATTGGAGCTTGGGCTTTTAAAAACGAGTTTGATAACTATAGTTTCATCAATACTATAACAAATCCTCCACCACCAGCCAATCATATTCAATTTTGGTCTTATAGCAATCTTAATGAAAAAGATAGACTTAGAATTAAACAGATTTTAAATTAGGTCTATATATTTGTCTGATATATATAGTTCTTTTGTTTCTAGAATACAAAAACGCCCAGGATCATTGATAATATCATCGTCAAATACTGTGGTCTCAAAACTAAACTTATAAGTACTCATATCCGTATTGGTAATTGGGGTGCAATGACCCCCCAAAAAGTTATAGTCTTTTACCTTATGGAAAAAATTTGGATCAACAATTCTATCCTGTTCACCTAGTTTGCTCATCAGTATTTTGAATAATAACATAGATACTATAGTAGAAGGATGATTAAAGGTATAAAACATTCTTATTTCAGAAAAATAACGAACGATAAAACTATACAGTTCATCAAACCCCTTATCACATATTGATCCTTTAAGCCTAAGCATTGATTCATCAAAAGTTTGAGTGTACTCAGACTCAGCTTTTTTGCACAACTGAATAATATCATATAAATATACGGCTAAATGTAAATTTGGTACTCTTATCTCTGAAAGATGATTACAATCAAAAGTTTCAAAAAAATTGTTTTTTTCTTTCCTGTCAGTATTTAATATGCCATAACTTCTAATGGTTTCTGTGACAATAGTATTAGTAGAACCAAGAATATTATTAATAGTATTCATGGGTAAAGACAACGAATTATTGCTACCCCAAAATGGGGTATATATACAATAGATATTGATATCTGGATTGAGCAGACTATAATAAAACATACTTGGCGAATGTCTGCAAGAACCCAAAAAGAGAATATTTTCTTTGGATCCCCTGTCATAAATACAGAATTCACCCTGTTCGTTTAGGAAAGAAATATCTGTTGGAGTCTTATATAGTTCTTTCATGTTTTATCATATTTCTATATAATATAATATACACTACAATAATTATTCTAATATGATAAATATATACACTTATTACGAACCGTTAACACAGATCAATCCACAACACCAAATGGACATCATTGAGGTTTGTAAAGCTTCTTGGTATAGGTACGGATGGAAATTAGAAATAATAGGAGAAAAAGAAGCTAGAACTAATCATTACTATAATGAATATAAATCTATTATTTTAGAGTTACCATCTATTAATCCTATAGGTTATGATTATCATTGTTTTATGAGATGGTTATCTATGGTAAGTGTTGGCGGCGGAATTATGATAGACTATGATGTAA
>Ga0208787_1000255_pt1 | contig 26946 bp, 24 predicted proteins | sample Wag4_2014_7_11_FD_187362 | JGI IMG/M metagenome (GOLD analysis project Ga0208787, IMG submission 187362) | Fresh water microbial communities from Ohio, USA - Utica-2 Time Series HT 2014_7_11 (SPAdes) (version 2) | ecosystem: Environmental > Aquatic > Freshwater > Water tank | place: USA: Ohio...
TTCCCATGGTTATAGTGGGTTATACCGGCAAGCTTCCAAACTGGGTTTTTGCTTCCTTTATGCTCGGTGCTGTCTGTTCAATAGGTACTGTTTGGTGGAGCATGAAAACCACACCCGAAATTCCGCCAACAGCTGAAGAACTTCAGGAAATACGTAACAAACCACTAAACCTCCTGAGTCCGTTTCTAGACGTTTTAATTGCTATTAAAGACATGCCCAAAGTAATGTGGCAATTAGCATTGGTTTACCTTTTTCAATGGTATGCCCTTTTCTGCTACTGGCAGAACAGCTCAAAAAGTATTGCCAAATCTGTATTTGACGCCACAACCGAAAACCGCGATTTATACGAGAAAGCAGTAAGCTTAGCTGGTTCTGTTAATGGCTGGTATAACATCATCACCTTCATGAGTGCTTTTGCTTTAGTTGGCTTTGCCAGAAAATACGGCGCCAAATGGGTGCATTTCAGCTGCCTTTTACTTGCTGCAGCAGGTTTCATTGCTTTCCCTTTTATTGAAAACAAATGGTTTCTTTATGTGGCTATTACAGGCTTCGGGATTGGCTGGGCAAGTATGATGGGTGTCCCTTATCTGATGGTTGTTAAAGATATTCCGAAAGAACGTTATGGTGTTTATATGGGTATAATCAACATGCTGATTGTGATACCCATGCTTATTCAGACATTGACTTTTGGGTACATCCTTAAAAACTTCCTCAACAATGACTCAGGCAAGGCTATTCTTTTTGCAGGTATCTTGTTAGTTATTGCTGCAGGTTTCACCCTCTTGATTCAAACAAAAAACAACGGTACAGATATAGATGCTGAACCGGTCAATATGATTGGCGGGCATTAATTCTAAAAGCATGAAAAAAATACTTTGCATTGGTGAAGCATTGATAGACATGATCTGCACAGACCGTAACAAGTCGTTGGCAGACGGTGTAAACTTTTTGAAAAAAGCAGGTGGTGCCCCTATGAATGTTGCAGCTGCTATCGCTGCACTTGGGGGTGATGTAATGGTTGCAGCTAAAGTGGGTGCAGATCCATTTGGTCAGCACCTAATTGATGTTCTCAAGAGTTTTCAGGTAGATACTACCCATATCATCCGTGATGCCAAACATTTTACCACTTTCGCATTTGTTTCCCTCATGGAAAATGGTGAACGTGATTTTTATTTCAACAGAGGCGCGGATGGCATGCTCTCTAAAGAGGATGTAGCTGACATAGACCTGCAGGCATGCAGTATTGTGCACTTCGGATCGGCTACAGGATTCCTACCCGGACCACTTCAAGAGACTTACACTGATCTTTTAGACAAGTCTAGATCTGCTGGGAGAATCATCAGCTTTGACCCCAATTACAGGCAATTGCTCTTTGGTCACCAGCAAGAAGCATTCATCAGCAGGTCATGGTCATTTATTAAAGCATGTGATTTCTTCAAGGTTAGTGATGAAGAGGCATTGCTTATCACAGGAAAAACTTCAGTTGAAGGAGCTGCCGAGGAATTTTTCAATCAGTCGTCTGCCGTTTTCGCCATTACCCTTGGCAGGGAAGGTACCCTGCTTGGGATTGACAACACAGTCACAATCATTCCAAGTATCCCCATTAATGCTGTTGATACAACTGGCGCTGGTGATGCCTTCGTAGGTGCTGTTCTTTACCAGCTAAGTGCTTTGGAACATATGCGTATTAGCGAACTGAAGCAGTCTGACTGGCAGGAAATCATTCACCAGGCTAATAAGGCTGGCGCCAGAACCTGCGAATACTTGGGAGCTATGGAGGCTTTTAAAAACCTCAGCAGGGATATCTTTAAGTCGTAAAAGAAATTGTGATGACATTCGATCAGAACCTTCATGAAAATGTAACCAGGATAGCACTGGAAGAAAAAATTGATACAACGGGGAAAGATAATCCCTTTTATGTGCGCCTTATGTCTGATATAGACGCTATATCCCACTTGTACAGGGAGATATACGGACAACATCAACATGCAGACTTCCATTTTGAATCTATCACCAGAACTGTAATCAGTGGCTATAAATCCAGGGAATCGGCACTGATCAAAAGGGATGAGGAGAAATCTGATCAAGGCACCTGGTTTTTGAGCAATGAACTGATGGGCATGAGCCTTTATGTAGACAGGTTTGCCGGAGACCTGAAAAACATGCCCGCCAAACTTCCTTATTTTGAGGAACTGGGAGTCAACTTCCTGCACCTTATGCCGATTTTTGAAAGTCCGGCTGGAGAGAGCGACGGAGGCTATGCAGTTTCAGATTTTCGCAAGGTGGAATCGCGTTTCGGTTCATTGGAAGAATTGATTCATCTCGGAAAACAGATGCGGGTAAAGGGCATGTACCTCATGCTCGACATCGTTTTAAACCATACCTCCCACAGACATCAATGGGCAGAAAAAGCCAAATCAGGAGACAAAGAATATCAGGAATATTTTTACATGTATGACGATCGCTGGTTACCCAATCAGTATGATGAAAAGATGCCGGACATTTTCCCTGAAAGTTCACCAGGCAATTTTACATGGATTCCTGAATGCAACAAATGGGTCATGACAGTATTCCACCACTACCAGTGGGATCTGAACTATACCAATCCGGTAGTTTTCCGTGAAATGCTCAATAATATCCTGTTTTATGCCAACCTGGGTGTTGATGTATTGCGTATTGATGCACCTGCTTTTATCTGGAAACAGCTGGGTACAACATGCCAGAATCTGCCACAGGCACATACCCTGCTAAGGCTGATCAAACGCTGCGTAGCTGTGGCAGCGCCGGGAATGGCCCTGCTTGGAGAAGCGATAGTAGCTCCCAAGGAGATTATGAAATATTTCGGTACTGGCTCCTTTACGGCCAAAGAGTGCGACTTTGCCTACAATGCTACCCACATGGCCCTGCAATGGGACATGCTTGCTTCTGGTGATACACGCGTCATGCTCGCAGCACAACATGAAATCCTGCAGAAACCTTATGGTACAACCTGGATCAACTACACACGTTGCCATGATGATATTGGTTTGGGATATGACGACTATATGATTGAACATACCGGCAAGAACCCGTATGAACACCGGAAATTCCTGAAAGAATATTTCTCTTACTCCGGCAACCAATGGGATAGCCCTGCACGCGGCGCACTCTTTTCATCCAATCCCAAAACAGGTGATGCCAGGATCAGTGGTTCATTGGCATCTTTGTGCGGACTGGAAAAAGCAATATGGGAAGGAAGTGCAACTGACATCAATGAATCCATTCAAAAAATCCTCCTCATGCAGGCCCATTCATTTTTTTTGGGCGGAGTACCCATCATCTTCTACGGTGATGAACTCGGTTATACCAATGACTATAGTTACCAGGAAGATCCGGGAAAAAGTTATGATAACAGGTGGATGCACAGACCAGTCATGAATTGGGAAAAAAACAAACGCATTTATGAACCAGGTACCATTGAGTACAAGGTTTTTCAGTCCACACGTAAACTCATATCGCTTAGAAAAAAACTTAAAGTAGTTTCAGATCATAAAAACTTGACCTGGCTAACGCCGCACAATATCCATGTTGCAGGCTATCTTAGATCCTACGAATACCATAAGCTTTACTGTGTATTTAATTTCAGCAACAAGCCTGCATACCTCACCTGGTATGCCTTCAAGGAACATGGCGACTTTTCCTCAGCCCTGTTTGATTATTGGACTGAGCAGGTTTTTACCGTTGGGCACGACAATGAATTCCTCATTATCGAACCCTATGGTTTTCATCTGTTTGAACCTACCGAAAGCTAAAAATTTTATAACCTGGAAGTGAATCCTTTTTCAAGTGATTGTATGACTGGCGTTGACAGCCTAGTTTTTCCTGATGCTATTGCAACCCTGAATCTGAAGGTAACTGACTCCCCCTGCTGCAGTGTTCTCAGGTAGACAGGATTTTGCTTAGCAAATACATTTGACCCCATTGGATTAGCTGCAAATAAGCCGTATCCCCTTGCATGCCAGAATGTTGGATATCCTTCGTTTTTTGGGTGATCAAGTATGAGTACGCTGATGGTATCAGATTTCATTTTGGCATGCAGCATACACCAGGTAGCCTTCTTCCCCCACACATCATCACCTTTCAGGCCATTGCTGTTGATGTAGTTGCCATTGGCAATGGTATCGGTAACAGCTTTAATCACAGTTTCGATGCCATTCGCATCTGTAAACTTCTTTGTTTCCACTGTAGGAATTTGCAGTTCATGTGCCATCCGCATTCCTAACATCCCTTCCTTGTTGTCTTTAAAGTCTACGCGCCTTTTTGCAGTCAATGTTGTTACGCGATCAATAACCCATATGCCATTGATTTCACTGAAAACAAACGATGTTTTTTCATCCAACAATATATTATTCTTTTGATCATTCCAGGTAGCTTCATAACCCAATTTACCCTGATCACCACTCTTGTTTTCAGTTATTTTACCCATGCGGATATTACCATATAAATGCTTTTTGTCTGCCGGAATAGCAAAGGAATTATTCCAGAAATCAAGTCCGTTTACATCACCAAAATTAAACCACAATCCCAGGTGATGCGGGTGATCAGTTGGTTCCCCGGGAATGGGGTTTACCGGAAATCCACGCGTGATCACAGTTCCGTTGGGAGCCAGTATCGGATAAAGAACAGGTTTGGCGATGGTATCTGGAAAAAAGAAACTGGTAAAATGCTTACCCCCCATCATCACACGAATGATGGGATTGTTCTTGTCTGAAACAACTTCAACTTTTGCCTTTTGAGTAAATCCTGTTTGATGAAAAGAGAGGATGATCAGTGTAATGATCAGGGCTATTTTTTTCATGACAAATTTTTATGAAAGGTTATTCAATACTTCATTACCCATGGCTTCCGTGCCCAGAATTTTATCTGCAGGAGTATTGGCGTCGGCAATATCCCTTGTTCTCCAGCCAGCCTTCAAAACAGCATCTACTGCAGCAATAACGGCTTCTGATTCTGCTTTCAAACCAAAGGAAATATCCAGGAGTAGAGCTGCTGAAAGTATGGAAGCAAGCGGATTGGCTACTCCTTTACCGGTGATATCATGTGCAGATCCATGAATGGGTTCATAAACACCGGTGCCATCACCAATCGAAGCAGATGCCAACATACCCATGGAACCTGCAATTTGAGAAGCTTCATCTGTGAGGATATCACCAAACAGGTTTGCGGTTACAACCACATCAAAACGACGCGGATCCTTGATAAGCAGCATCGCTGTTGCATCCACAAACTGGTGTTCAACTTCCACATCCGGATATTCAAGTGCCACTTTCTGCACCACCTCTCTCCAGAGCCTGCTTGTTTCTATGACGTTAGCCTTATCTACGGAACATACTTTTTTTCTGCGTGTTCGCGCTGCATCGAAAGCCTTGCGTGCAATGCGCTCAACCTCAAACCTGCTGTATTGCGCAACGTCGTAAGCCGTATTGCCATCATCCTTACGACCCTTCTCGCCAAAATAAATATCCCCTGTGAGCTCTCTGAAAAACAGGATATCTGCTCCACGGAGAATTTCGGGCTTGATGCTGGAAGCATCAAGTAATTCATCAAACAATTTGATTGGACGCAGGTTGGCATACAAGCCCAGTTCCTTGCGCATTTTCAGCAAGCCTTGTTCCGGACGAACCTTAGCAGTAGGATCATTGTCATATTTCGGATGACCAACAGCTCCAAAGAGTATGGCATCTGATGCTTTCATTTTGGCAAGGGTCTCATCAGGTAGCGGTGAACCTGTTGCCTCGATGGCTACATGTCCGATCATTGCTTCATCATAGGTGAATGTATGGCCAAATCGTGCTGCAATTTTATCCAATACCAGTTTACCTACTGCGGTTACTTCCTGTCCGATTCCATCTCCTGGGACAATGAGAATTTTTTTATTCATAAATTTTGTTGTGGGTTATGGGTTGTCAGTTATCAGTTGTGGGTTATCAGTTGTGGGTTGTCAGTTGTGGGTTATTAGTTGTGGGTTGTCAGTTGTGGGTTGTTGGTTATATGTTTAATGATAAAAGCTTGATCACATAACCGACAACTCACAACCCACAACTTATATTAAATCAAATTCAACATCTTCTGTGTAGCCTTGATGGCTGCAACTGTCTGATCGCTATCCAGTCCGCGCGTTTTAAATTCCCTCCCTTGATATTCCCAGGTGATGATGGTCTCGCAAAGTGCATCGCTCTTTCCACCCGGAGGAATGCGTACCGCATAATCCGTGAGCATGGGCAGTTGGAGTTTTTTCTTTTTGTAAATGGAACGCAATGCATTCATAAATGCATCATATTGTCCATCACCCTGTGCATGCTCTTCAAAAACTTCATCAGCAATCTGAACCTGCAGTGTCACTGAAGGCCGAAGGTCTTTTGAATGCGTCAGTACATAGTTGACAAACTCTACACTATCCCCAATGGCATCACTGTCGAGCACATCAGAAAGGATATAAGGAAGGTCAGACTGTGTAACCACTTCCTTCTTATCACCAAGCTCTATGATTCTCTGGGTAACTTTTTTCAGATCCGCATCAGACAATTCAATTCCCAACTGAGCAAGGTTGTTTTCAATATTCGACTTGCCACTGGTTTTACCCAAGGCATAGGAGCGTTTCCTGCCGAATCTTTCCGGCATCAGGTCGTTGTAATAAAGGTTGTTTTTTTTATCGCCATCAGCATGAATACCGGCTGTTTGGGTAAATACATTTTCACCAACAACAGGTTTATTTACCGGTATGCGAAAGCCTGAAAAGGTTTCTACCAGTCGGCTGACCTGATAGAGGGATTCTTCCACTACACCGGTCTTAAGAGCAGGCATAAAATCATGTATGACCGCAACTGCACTGGCCAGGGGTGCATTTCCTGCACGCTCTCCCATACCGTTCACAGTTAGGTGAATACCTTGAACTCCGGCTTTTACTGCCTCCAGTACATTTGCTGTTCCTAGATCGTAGTCGTTATGCCCATGGAAATCAAAATGAATGCCTGAATAGCGGGGGATGATTTGTCCGATGAAATCAGCTACTTCCTCAGGCTTGAGAATACCCAGCGTATCGGGCAACATAATTCTTTTAACAGGTTGTGTTGCCAGAAAATCCAGGTACTTAAAAACATACTCCGGAGAATTTCGCATGCCATTGCTCCAGTCTTCCAAGTAAACATTGCATTCGATTCCTTTCTTCTTTGCGAGTGTAAAAACAGCTGCTATTTCTGCAAAATGCTGTTCAGGTGTTTTCTTCAGCTGGTGCTTGAGGTGATTGAGGGAGCCCTTTGTAAGCAGGTTCATGACCTTGGCTCCGGCCTTCGTCATCCAGTTGATGGAAACCTCACCATCTACAAAGGTGAGGACTTCAATTTTCTTAAGCAGTCCCTTTGACTTGGCCCACCGGGTGATTTTTTTGACGGCTTCAAATTCACCATCTGAGACCCTCGCGGAAGCAACTTCAATCCTGTCTACTTTCACTTCTGTGAGTAGGATCTGGGCAATGGTAAGCTTTTCAGAGGCAGAAAAAGAAACACCACTGGTTTGTTCACCATCCCGCAGGGTGGTGTCCATAATCTCAATATAACGGGTTGATTTTGGCATGGGGTTAATGCGCCTGGACCATCGTCTAGTAGCGGCTGTTTTGTGCGAAGGCGGAGATCTCTTCTTTCATGGCCTGCAGGTAATCAATATCGTCAAACCCGTTCATCAGGTTGTGTTTTTTGTAGGAATTGATGTCGAATGATTCACTCTCTCCTGTAGTCAGTATCGTAATCGTTTGCTTGGATAAATGAACCTCAAGTTGAGTCTGGGGATCTGTTTCAATGGCTTTGAAAATCCTGTCCAGAAAATCTTCTGAAACCTGAACCGGCAGGATACCGATGTTCATGGAGTTGTTCTTGAAGATGTCGGCAAAAAAGCTGGACACTACACAACGGAATCCATAATCATAGATTGCCCAGGCTGCATGTTCCCTGCTGCTTCCGCTGCCGAAGTTCTTTCCACCTACCAATATTTTTCCGCTGTAAATGGAATTGTTAAGCACAAAATCCTGCTTGGGTGTATCATCACCATTATAGCGCCAGTCGCGAAAAAGGTTGTCTCCAAATCCCTCACGCTTCGTTGCTTTGAGGAAACGAGCCGGGATAATCTGGTCGGTATCCACATTTTCAATCGGCAGTGGCACTGCCGTGCTGGTCAATACTGTAAATTTATCGTAAGCCATGGTTGTTTTTTTAAGCGATCAGGGTTCTTGGATCAGTAACGACGCCGGTAACTGCGGCGGCGGCGGCAACAAGGGGACTGGCAAGGAGTGTTCTTGCACCCGGACCCTGACGGCCTTCAAAGTTTCTGTTGCTGGTGCTAACGGCATATTTTCCAGCAGGAATTTTATCATCATTCATAGCCAGACAAGCTGAGCAACCAGGTTGGCGGAGTTCAAAACCAGCTTCCGTAAGTATATCATAAATACCTTCTTCCCTTATCTGAGCTTCTACCACATGAGAACCGGGTACAATCCAAGCTGTTACGTGGTCAGCTTTCTTTTTTCCTTTCACCACAGAGGCAAATGCCCTAAAATCTTCAATTCTCCCGTTGGTGCAACTGCCTATGAATACATAATCAATTTTCTTGCCCAACATGGGCTCACTTTCATTGAATCCCATATACTGCAAAGACTTGGCAAAGCTGGCTTTGCCAGCATCGATATCGGCTGCCGTTGGTATCAGCTGAGAAATACCCATACCCATACCCGGATTGGTACCGTAAGTAATCATGGGTTCAATATCTGCTCCATCAAAATTATACTCCTTATCAAACACTACACCCTCATCTGTTTTGAGCGTTTTCCAGTAAGCAACTGCATCATCCCAAGCCTGACCCTTAGGTGCCTTTTCACGACCTTTGATGTAATTGAAAGTGGTATCATCAGGAGCAATCATGCCACCCCTTGCACCCATCTCAATACTCATGTTGCATACCGTCATCCGGCCTTCCATCGACATATTTTCAAAAACCGATCCGGCATACTCCACAAAGTAACCTGTTGCCCCTGCGGCTGTAAGCTTAGAGATGATGTAAAGCACAACATCTTTGGGGGTGACACCCTTGCTCATGCTGCCATTAACATTGATACGCATCTTTTTCGCCTTGGGTTGCATGATGCACTGGGAAGACAAAACCATCTCCACTTCAGAAGTTCCGATACCGAAAGCAATACACCCGAAAGCACCGTGAGTGGATGTATGGGAATCGCCACAAACGATGGTCATTCCCGGGAGGGTGATGCCATTTTCCGGACCAACCACATGAACTATACCGTTTTTGGGATTGCCCAAACCCCAATGTGAGATACCATAGCTGGAGGTGTTTTCTTCAAGAGCTCTCAGCTGATTGGCAGATAACGGATCAGCAACGGGCAGGTGCTGGTTGATGGTTGGCGTATTGTGATCTGCTGTGGCAAAAGTACGGTCTGGGAACATGACACCCAGATTCCTGGTTTTGAGACCTAGAAAAGCAACCGGACTGGTCACTTCATGTATGAAATGACGATCAATTAACAATACATCCGGACCATCCGAAATACTGCGTACAACGTGTGCATCCCAAACTTTATCAAATAGACTGGTAGGTTTACTGCTCATTTTTCAACTGTTGTTATAAAGGGTTGAATAATTTCAATGGGAATGCAAATTTCCGAAAAAAATGCCGAATTACGTGTTAATGTACGAGAAAAGTTGTTGGTTACTTAGACAACGTCAAAGCCACTTGCGACGCCTGAACCACAGATAGATGATCAGAAAAACAAGAAACATGAATAACAGTACCGCAGGATAGCCAAATTTCCAGCGCAATTCAGGCATCAGATCAAAGTTCATGCCGTAAACGCCAACTATGAACGTAAGCGGCAGAAAATAAGCTGAAAAGATGGTTAGCACCTTCATGACCTCGTTGGTTTTCTGGGCGCTGTATGACATATATGTACTTACCAGGTTGATGGCATCTTCACTCAGCTGTTCATAAAATAACTGCAGTTTAGCCTGACTGTCTCTTATGTCTTGGAGTTCACTTGATTTTTTCTGTCGGTGCTGCAAAGCATTGACTACCTCACCACTCAGCAATAACAACCTCCTGCACAATCCTGTCCGCCTTTTCAACATGTACAGGTTTTCTATCGACTCCCTGGCTGTTTTGCGGATGAACAACCTTGTTTCAAATTCTTCAATTTGTGCATTCAGGTGGCCCGCAAAACTGGTATAACTGTGCTGCACTTTGGCAATGATCTTGAGTAACAGATGCTGAACATGGGTTATCCTTCCATGCTGAATGGATTGTTCACAAAGTGCGATCAGGTCTTCCTGGGGAAGACGGTGAATGGTGACGATGACCGCTTCGTTGTAAAAAATGGCGATTTTCGTTGTGAGAGAATGGATGGTTGTTCCCAGCTCATCATCTTCAAGAACCTTGCGCAGGATGATGAAATTGAAGTCGTCTCCCTCTTCAAATTTGGGCAGGTGATCAGGCTCCAAACAGTCTCTCAGGTTATGGTTGTTGAGGTTGTACTGTTCACTGACAGACACGAGCTCCTCAATGGTTGGAGCAGAAATGTCCAGCCACTTAAACTGACCTTGAGGTGCGGTAATTTCTTTTAGGGTCAAACTTGAAGTTGATTGGCTTCAATTTACTGCACCATCATGATGCAGTTTCAATCAAAAAGCAATTTATGCTAATCAAACTGATAGTAAGAGCCTATTTATGTCTTGGCATCGCTAAAATTGCCTTTATAACAGTACCTGCTTACTATAATTATGGCTTATAAAGTAACGACACTGTTGCTTCCGCCAAATACGTTAGGTACTTCCGTATCAGCTTCCGGATCATTTACCCAGGTTGAATTATCAACCAGGTATTTGAATTCATGACTTGAGTCTTTGGGCAGATTGACTTCCGCACTGAAGCTGCCATCCTTCTTCTTAGCCATGATTACCGCATTTTGCCAATCACTGTTCAAACCAAGAATTTCAACAGTTTCAGCCAATTCAGGCTTGAAGCTGAATTTTACCTTACAATAATCCTTTGTTTTGTAATAGGTTTTCTGCAACATGTATGTACAATTTAAAAGTTAATACGATTTTATCCTTCAGGTAACCCAAAATTGACAATATTCAAGGTTAGCAAAACGTTATAATAAAGTTTAAAAGTGCGCATACACACTATCTTTGTTAAATAACTCTTACACATGAAAAAAATCTTTGCACTTTTGTTGTGCATCACCCTGACAACCCTCTCCTTTTCGCAGGACGATCTGCTGAATGACCTCATGAAGGAACAGGATACCACAACAGAACTCTTACCCAAAAAAATGCTGTTAACCCAGCGGGTGTTGTGGGGACAAAAAGGCCTCCTCCGACCGATTTCACCACTCACAGCCACCAACCGTGAAAAAGAACTGAAGCTCAGAAGGGGAATGCTGGTGGCACACCAGGTGCTGGGTTTTGTAACCCTCGGTGGAATGGTTGGACAGGGCATTGTTGGTACAAAATTGTACAATGCCCAAGGAGACCAATATACCAAATTGAAAAATGCCCACGAAAACCTTGCAGTTGGCGTTAATTTAACCTATTCTGCAACTGCAGTAATGTCACTCTTCACACCCCCACCCCTGATTAACCGGGACAAGAAACTCTCTGCCATCAGATTGCATAAATGGTTGGCCGTGGTGCACATGGGTGGTATGATTGCTACAAATGTGCTTGCTGAAAAAGCAGAAGATGACTCAAAATTCAGAAAATGGCATCGTGCTGCAGCCTTTACCACCTTTGCCAGCTATGCTGCAGCAGTTATCACCATCAAATTTTAAACCATGCGCACACTTTTTTTACTATTGTTATCTCCTGGATTCCTACTGGCACAAACGAAAAAGTCAGTGGACAAGAAAAAATCAACCATCACCTACAGCATGAACCACCTGCTGCATGCGTGGGATGGCACTTCGTCTGACCTCAATGGTGCCGTACAGCTCAAAGCAGATGGCAGCATCGAAAAAGTGGCCATTGTTTCCAAAGTGAGTGCCTTCGATTCCAAAAGCTCCAACCGCGACGCACATCTGCTGGAAGTGGTGGAAGCCCTCAAATTCCCCAACATCAGCTTCTACAGCACCGCCATTACACCTGCCAAAGACGGAACATTGGATGTGAAAGGAGTTTTACAGTTTCATGGTGTCAACAAAGAAACAACCTTTAAAGCCACCACCAAAAACCTGAATGGAGCCACACAGGTTACTGGTAATTTTATTTTCCTGCTGGAAGATTTCAAAATCGAGCGTCCTTCCTTCATGCTCAAACCAGTTGACAATGAAGTAAAAGTAAAGTTCGAAGTGTTTTACTGAACATAAACATCCAAATCATTAATCAGGCCGTCTCTTCTTAAGGGACGGCTTTTTTATGACATATTGGTTTATATTTAAACCATGAACAAAAGGTCATTCATCAAGTCGACAGCATTGGCTGGATTGGGAACATCACTGGGCATGGAAGCACTGGCTGCCCTCTTTGAAAACAAAAAGTCGGTTGAAGCCGCCTTGTTGGCGCAGGATGAGGCATTCTGGTCTTCCATCCGAGCCCAATACCTCCTGAAACCAGATTACATCAATCTGGAAAACGGATACTACAACTTTATCCCAGAACCTTTGCTGGAAAAATTTATTGGTCATGTGCGTCATGTGAACTACCACGGATCCTGGTACATGCGCAATAACGCCATTGACAATAAAAAACGTGTTGTGGAAAAACTTTCGCAGCTGGCAGGCTGTTCACCGGAGGAACTGGCCATCACCCGCAACACCACTGAATCCATGGATATTGTGATTACCGGAAAGCATTGGCAGGCGGGTGATGAAACCATCATGGCTGAGCAAGACTATGGTTCTATGATTGAAGCCATGCGGCATGTGGCTAATCGATATGGTGTGGTCAACAAAATGATATCTGTTCCTAACCACCCGCAATCTGATGAAGAAATCGTATTACTCTATGAAAATGCCATCACACCTAAGACAAAACTCATCCTCGTTTCGCATATCATCAACATAACCGGACAAATACTACCCATCCGGAAAATCTGTGATATGGCCCACCGCAGGGGTGTTGAAGTTTGTGTGGATGGCGCCCATGCCATTGCGCATTTCCAATTCAAAATATCTGAGCTGAACTGCGACTATTACGGCAGTTCACTACACAAATGGCTGAGCACCCCACTGGGTGCAGGATTACTTTACGTTAACCAACAACGGATGCCCGAACTCTGGCCACTGATTGTTGGATGGGAAAAAGACCCTAATAAAATTCTCCGCATCAGTCATACCGGTACCCATCCCGCCCATACAGATCTCACCATTGCTGATTCCATCGATTACTACAACATGATAGGAGCAGAACGAAAAGAAGCGCGGCTGCGGTTTCTGCAGCAATATTGGACCTCCCGTGTAAGGAATACACCCCGGATCATCCTGAACACCCCGGAAGACCCCGAAAGAAGCTGTGGCATTGCCAATGTAGGTATTGAAGGAATCAAACCAGGTGACCTGGCAAAAAGACTACTGGATGAACACAGGATCTTTACCGTAGCCATTGATGGAGCCAATGTTTTTGGTTGCAGAATTACACCAAACGTTTATACAACAATTGAAGAACTCGATAAATTTGTGAAAGCCCTGAAAACACTGGCAGCATGAAAGGCACTTATTCGGCTATCGTAAATGAACTGAAATCATTGATTCAGCCAGAAAAGGCTGCATTCCTTCCGCGTTTCTTCAAAACCGGAAAAGGCCAGTATGGTGAAGGCGATCTATTTCATGGTATTGTTGTGCCAGACCAACGTAGCGTAGCCAAAAGACACTTCGCTACTACGAGCAAAGAGACGATTATCCAGCTGTTAGATAGCGCTTATCATGAAGAGAGGCTGACCGGATTGTTTATCCTGTGTTTGCATTTCAACAGGGCTCGGCTAACAGGTGATGAAAAAACTTGGTTTGACCTCTACGTTAGCAAGGCAGAAAGGGTCAATAATTGGGACCTCGTCGATTCCTCGGCCCATATCATCATGGGTGCGTATCTGGAGAATAGGGACAGGCAATTGCTTTACACCTTTGCAAGCAGTGATTCGCTCTGGAAAAACCGGATTGCGGTTGTGGCCACTTGGCATTTCATCAGGAAAAACGACCTGAAAGACATCTTGCAATTGAGTGAAATACTGCTGCATCACCCACATGACCTGATGCACAAGGCTATAGGCTGGATGCTGCGCGAAGCCTGGAAAAGAGACCCATTGGCCATTGAAGAATTCCTGGATGAATACGCAACAGTGATGCCCAGAACCATGTTGCGCTATGCGATTGAAAAATTGGATGAAAAGAAACGTAAAAATTATCTGGATTTGAAAAAAATGAATAAATTCTGATTTTATATCGATTTTATCTACTTTTACTCTCAAATTTTATATATGAAAACTTTGGTCAAATCAATCCGAGAGACCAATATCCTATTCCTACTTCTTATTGTATCTTTTTTCATTTCTTTTACCTCTTGCGAAAAATCAAGTAAACTCACAAATTTAACCTCAAACAAAAAGGTTGACATTTACCTGAGCGATGCTCCTTGGAATTTCAAAAACGTTTACATCGATATCCTGAAAGTGGAAGTAAAAGTTGACAGTGATTCTTCAGGTGTTGACGATGATGACGACGATGACAAAGACGACGATGACGATGATCACAAACAAAAAAAGGATGATTATGGTGAATGGAAAGACATTGGGTTTACAGCGCAGCGTGTAGATGTGCTCAAGTTGCAGAATGGTGCAGAATTGCTGCTCGGAAGCACCACCATACCTACTGAGATTGAAAAAGTAAGGTTTACACTTGGCCCCAATAGTGCTGTTGTTGACTCACTTGGCACAACTCATCCACTCACTGTTATGACCAGGGTACCCAATCTTCTGTACATCAAAATTGACGACGACCACTGCGATGATGATACAATTCGCAACCTTCAAAATATTCGTATAGACTTTGTTGTTGACCAATCCGTGTTTTTTGAAAACGGCAAATATGTGTTGCGTCCTTTCCTTAGGCCGTTTGGAAACATCAAGTTCGGAGAACTGGAAGGAGAAATCAAACCAGAAGGCGTTAAAGCAAAAATTGCTTTATCCAATGCCCAGGGAGATTCATATTCAGCCTACTCAGATAACAAAGATGGTAAATTTAGAATCCGAGGTATCAAACCCGGCTCATATACGGTCACTATCGAAGCCAGGGGGAAACAAACAATTGTACTGAAAGAAATCATCATCAGGAGTGGTAGGCGCACTGAACTTGATGATATCAAGTTAAAGAATTAATTACAGCTTATTTTTTAATTGCGGTGCCATTCTCGGTTTTTGCCAGGGAATGGCACCGCTGTTTCTGATATGTTCCATCAAAGCCTTCATCAAGAACTTTCCATCAGCAACAGACGCAGCAGGAACAGGATTTCGTTCCAAAGGATCAATTTGCAAATCAACATATTGAAAAGATTCCTGTGGATGATTCTGAAAAATCTTATGGCTACCATTACGTGCAGCATAATAGGCCATCCCATTGTATCCACCACCTTCACGCCTCACCCAGAACAGTGTTCTGTCATTTGTAGTAAATGTCTTGCCCATCCAGGATTGCCAAAAGCTTATTCCATCTAATCCTGAAGGTATTTTTGATCCTGCAACATCAAGAAGAGTTGGCAGTATATCCATGTGCAGCATAACATCCTGATTGACTTTACCCGAAGAAATCTTGTCTTTCCAGAAAACAAATGCAGGCACCTGAATACCCCCCTCAAAAAAATCCTGTTTCCCTCCGCGCAATTGACCATTGCTTTGCGCGTGGGGCAGAGACCCACCATTATCAGATACAAACAGGATCAAGGTATTATCAAGTTGTTTGCTCTTTTCCAATGCCTTAAATACACGTCCAATTTGTGCATCCAGGTCCTCTACCAGTGCAACATTCCGCTGCCGTTCACCACTGAGAGCAGGATAACGCAAGCGGACATCATTCAAAGAAACTGCAGGTGGTTGAATGGGAAAATGAGGAGCATTGTAAGAGAGGAAAAGAAAAAAAGGTTTTGATTGTAAGTTGCTTTGATCAATCCATTCAATTGCCCAGTTGGTAAACAATTCAGTTGCATGACCTTCAGGATCAATTTCCTGGTCATTGAGACGCATCCAGTTCACTCCTTGTCTTCGGTGGTGATAATAATCATCCATCATATCCCCTAAAAAACCTTTGAAATAGTCAAACCCTTTAACATTGGGCAGGTTCGGATTTTCCAAACCAAGATGCCATTTACCAATCATGCCGGTTTGGTATCCTGCTGTTTTGAGGTATGCTGGCAAAAGTGCAACTGTAGGATCCAAAAAACCCCATGAATCTTGTGGCTGTTGCCTGATTACGCCAGGCACACCAACCATATCAGGATACCTACCAGACATCAAAGAAGCCCTGCTGGGAGAACAAACTGTGGAATTGGCATAAAAATGGTTCAAAATCAATCCACCTTTGGCCAAAGCATCCAAGTTTGGTGTTCTTATCTCACCACCGGAAAATCCCATATCTCCCTTTCCAAGATCGTCCGTAAGGATCAGGAGGATATTAGGACGCTGAAATTGCCCAAAAAGATTTATAGTAAACAGACAGGTAGCAAGTAACAGGATATGAATCCTGATGGCAGATATCATGAACATCAGACACTAATTTTAATCATTTGTATTGAAAATACACCAACTTGAAAATACATCCAATGAAGCACAACCAAATAATTTTGTAATTGAAATAAAAAAGGCTGCAAACGCAGCCTTCTCAACTCCCAAAAGAATCGTTGATTCCCTGACGCCACGGACGGAGTCGAACCGCCATCGGAGGTTTTGTGGACCTCTGCCTATCCCCTCGGCCACGTGACATTGTTATATTGTCTACCAAAGTTATAGACTTTATTCGGATTAAACTACTATTCAGTAATTTATTATAAAAAAAACTACTAAACTTAACGAATCACATACCAGGTATAGCCTCCCGGAGGAATGTTTACGGTGAGCTCAATGGTGCGGTCATGGCCAGGCCTGACCATCAACTCCTGTTTGTCTTTCAACCTCACTAATGCAGCATCCTTCAAACCTGTATAATAAAGAGGCAGCTTAATTATCCTTTTCAATACTTCGCTTGTGGGATTGAATAGCAACACAAATGCACGGTCTTTGAGTGTGGGACTAACATGCATCCACCCATCCCAATCCCGGCCGTCTGCCCTGCGTAGATGAACCATGGGAGCATTCAGAACTTCCCTATACTTCTTATACCATGCAACTGTATTGGTTACCAACTTGCGTGTACTGTCTGTGTCATAAAGCCTCGGTCCCCTGTAACATGCTTGTACACCGGCACCATAATACTGCACCATCAACTGCTCATACTCCTTCAGGTGGTCTTTGAGTGGCTCAAGTACTGCCTCAGGACCACCACCCTGGTACCTTGTGAGCGGAACAAAACCCCATCCCATGGAAGGCAGCTTTTCCTTGGTTCCATCATGGATATTTTGCCTGTTAAGAATCATCTGCTGTTCCCTGCTCAGGGAAAAATTAACTTCGCGGTATCCTACTGCAATCTTGTGTGTACCATCAAGGAAATACCAATCTGGTGCATTCACATAAATGCCATTTTCATTGCACCAGCGGTACAATCCTTTTTGCAATTCCATCTGACGCCACTGGGAATCTTCAAGACCTTTGTGCCCGGGATGAACCGTTGATGCACAAACATCTCCAGGATACGGTCCGTCATTCTCAAAAAGGTCAAAACCCGTGGCAGTCATGAAATATTTCAACCGGCCGAGGTAGTTCAAACCCCATGCACTCCCCATACATGGAGCATTACCAAAAAACGCACCACCGGGTTTTCCTGTTTTTGGATCGATGACATCTGTCTCATCATTAATCCGCCTGCTGCTGAACAAAGAGTAGCTGCCAATAAGGATGCCCTTGCTGTGTGCATAATCTGCCAATGCCTTCCACTTTGCCACATTCAATACTGCTGTATCTTCCATGTTGCAATGGCTTCCAAAACTAAGTATGAGCGCCTCATAACCGGTTGCTACACACTGGTCAACAGCAGTCCGCACCTGATCATCATCCCTGCTTACTAAATGCATAAAAATGGGATTGGAAGTGGTCCACGGTGCAACAGTAGCATACATCTGCTGAATCATCAAACCCCTGCGTTCCCGGTCGTAGCTGTCCATTAGGAGTTCATGCGTGCGTGGCGAATTCATGACCTCCCCGGGTAAGAGGTCAACAGCTAGTACCTTTTCAGGATAAACTTCTAACACACAGGGAGTCTGGTAATTGTAATTTACCTGGGAGGTATAAGTGGAATCGATCTTCCAGTGGGTAGTCTGGTCGCTGATATCATATCGCATAGCATTGTTGAAAGCATAGTTGGTCTCAACATACAGACCATGTTGTTTCTTCATCTGATCTGGACTGCCTACTACAGCACTTTCTTCTTCAACCAAACCCAATGTTTCATTGATGATGCGATTAATGGTGATACTGCTGGTAGAGTTGTTTTTAACTGTAACCCATTTCACAATAAGCGGTAATCCGTTATACAATTCATAATTCACTTCTACTTCCACACCTTTCAGATAAGCCAATGATGAATTGAAACGAAATTTGATCAATTTCCCTTTGGGCTGAACTGTGTTATAAGCCCATGTTCTGCGTTTCCAATTGATAAATGGCGTGAGATCAGTGACCTCCACCCCAGCATATTGAAAATCCGTTTCGCCAGACTTAAATCCATCGATCCATGATGGCATGAGGTATGCCTTTTCTTTTTGTCCGGTCAAACCACCAACTGCATACTGCAGACCATTGATGGTTACAACAGCTTCCGGCCTGACAGCCCTTAAAAGTTGTTGTCCGCTTGAAAGGTTCCTGAAATCAAAACAGGTCAGATTGGGTGATATCCTGAAAGTTCTCTTTACGAGTCCGTTATACAAGATAATATCCTTGCCATCTTGAGAAGAATATACCCCTGCTTTTTGAACTGGCGGGTGGATGAGCCAATCTTTTACATTAGGTTGTTCAAGAGCGGGATCCCATTTCGGAATGGATTGAGAAAAGGAATATTGACTGATGAATAAAAAAAACAAAAGTGCTTTCAAATTATGCATGTGGGTAAAATTGAAATAGTCAAATCATGATGAGTGAAAGAATCAGTACCATAAAAAGGGCTGTAACACTCATGAAAACAGTTGCCAGTGAAAAAGTTTTATAGGTTGATGACATGCCCATACCACTGAATTGGGAAATAACCCAGAAATAGGCATCGTTGGTATGGCTAACCATCATGGTTCCTCCGGAAATTGATGCCAATAATAGTGATAATTCCACGGGCGTATCAAATCCTGCTGCAGCAGACAAAGGTGCAATAATGGAAGTTACCACTATAATTGCAGAAGTGGTGCTGCCTTGTGCAGTTTTGAGCAATACACCCATGCACCAGGCAATAAAAAGAAAAAAGAGCATGCTGCCATCGCCACCATCCGTGAAACCTGTTACCAGGTCTGCGATGGGTGTTTTCTTGAGTATCTCACCAAAGACACCGCCGGCACCAACAATGACGAGTATACTTCCCGCATGCAGCACACCTTCTTTGATCCATCCATGCAACGCAGATCTACTTTCAGCGGCAACAGTGAATAAACTCAACCCAAAACCAATGAGCAGGGCAATTACAGGATGACCCAGAAAATCGATGGCTTTTCTAAGGTTATCAGGCATATCCAGAAAAAAAGTAAATGAAGCTGTTGCAATCAACAACAATGGAACAACGATTGGCAGGAATGATTTGAAGAGTGATCCATTACTTTGCTGCACTGTATTGTTTTCATCAACTATTTCAGAGATTTCAACCTTACTGGCAAACCTTGAACTGAACCACCAGGCTACAATGGCTAGCGGGATTGATATGAGCAATCCGATACCTATTACTGTACCCAGGTTTTCCTTTAAACCCAGGTTAGCAGCACCTGCAATGCTGCCGGGATGTGGCGGCAACAGGGTATGTGTGATATACAGACCACTTGCCAATGCACATACAATTGCAGCATGACTTTTCCCACTCTTCTTTGCAAGCGGCTGTGTGAGTCCGCTTAAGATAATATAACCGCTGTCACAGAAAATGGGAATTCCCACAACCACTCCTATCACTGTAATAGCAGCTACTGCCCTCCCTTCGCCAAAAAGTTTCAGGATGAATTGTGCAATAAGGAGGATGCTACCGCTTTTTTCAAGTACTGTGCCAATTAGTGTTCCAAGGATCACCACCAATCCAATCTTCTTCATCATATTGCCAAACCCGTCATTGGCAGCATTGGCAATTTCACCGATGGGCATGCCACTGAAAATCCCAGTAAGCAGCGCTGCCAGAAGCAGCACGATAAAAGGATTGACTTTGAATTTCGATCCCATCAAAATGATGAACAGAATTGCTCCCGCTATCAGCAATAAAAGTGAAGGTCCTGATACCATTTCCATGTTCACCAAGATATGCATTTATCTTGTATGCTTATTCTGAACATGCAAATGACTGACTACTGTTTTTTCAAATTCTGACTCCACGTTCCCGCTATATTCAAAGTGGCAGTTTTTATTTTCAATTGACCTGTTTCGGTGATATTTGAACCCAATAAAGTTCCAGAACCATTCAAAGTGACGATAATTGGTCCAAGAACGGGATCTATATCGCCTTCACTTACTTCCTTGTATGTATAAGCATCGCCATTTATAACTGCTTCCATTTCATCAATTAAAATTTGACTTGGATTTGCTGTATCTTTTTCAATAACTACCGTAACAGAATCGGATTCACTGAGATTCAACATGTCAATTTTCACTGTATACAATCCTTTCCAGGTTCCAACAAACTTATCTCTGGGGTCTTTCTCTTTCTTTTCACATGACTGCAATACCAACAAAATAACTATTGCAATGGCTAAAAAATCTTTGATGCGCATATATAAATTTTGTTGAATATAGCTTCTATCTGTCAAACTGATGAATAGTGATTATTGTAATATTTAATTGATTGATTGCTATGACCATCGATAATAATCAGGCCATGATTTTGCTGATTGCAATCGGCAGATATAATTCAGGATGCGAAATGGCTTGTTGCTCATCACCTGCAATTGAGTTCAAAGTAACCAAAGCTTCTACGCCCAGAGATCCGCAATCTTGTTCTGCAATGGTTGACTTACCACAAATTACCCTTATGCGTTTATTGTACCGTTGTGCCAGCCTAGCAAGGGTTCCAGTGACCTTACCCTGCAAGGACTGTTCATCAAAACAACCTTCGCCCGTGATAATAACATTGGCCTCTGCAATCTTTTTATCAAGTCCAACCTCCTCTATGATGTGATCTGTGCCTGAAATGAGCCTTGCACCAAGAAACACTTCACAACCTCCACCCATACCTCCTGCTGCTCCTGCACCAGGTAAGGTTGCTACTGATCTATTGAAGAATTTAATAAAAAGGTCATCCAAGTGCTTCAATCCTTCATCCAGCATGGTTACCTGCTCAGGTGTTGCACCTTTTTGCGGAGCATACACAAAAGCTGCTCCTTCAAGTCCGTAAAATGGACTTTTGACGTCACAAGCTACCTGAAATTCTATATCCTCCAGATAATCCGTTTCAGGCATTACAATTTCATTGATTAAACTGAGGCTCTCACCGCAGGGATCAAGCGGATCTTCATTTTTGTCGAGAAACATATAACCCAGTGCATCAGCCATTCCCATTCCCCCATCATTGGTTGCACTGCCACCAATACCCAATACAATTTTTTGAGCACCCCTGCTAATCGCATCGCGGATTACTAAACCTGTTCCATAAGTACTTGCCACCATTGGATTGTATTCACTTTCTTGCAACAGAGCCAGTCCGCTTGCTGCAGCCATTTCAATGTATGCAGTTGCCGATGCTTCAGCATACTGGTAGGCTGCTGTTATAGGCCTGCCCAAAGGATCAATGGTTTTAGAATAAACAGTTGTGGTGCCAAAATAATGATGCACAATGCCTGCAAATCCGTCTCCTCCATCTGCCAACGGATAAGTTTCTACTAATGCATCTGGTTGAATGGCGAGTATTTCTTTTTTGATGACGGCACAAAGCGTCAGGGAATCAATGGATCCTTTGAATTTATCCGGAGCTATAACAATATTCATGGTTTGAATGTATGAAAAAACAAAATGACAAAGGGTTCAGAAGCAAATAATCTACTTCCAAACCCTTTATACTATAAACTGGAAATCAATTAACCCATGTTGGGATAAACAGCATTTACACCCAGTTCCTCTTCAATACGGATAAGCTGATTGTATTTAGCCATACGGTCTGTACGTGAAGCAGATCCGGTTTTGATCTGACCGCAATTGAGTGCTACTGCCAGATCAGCAATGGTTGTATCTTCAGTTTCACCGCTTCTGTGGCTCATGATAGAAGTATAACCGTTGGTCTGCGCCAGTCTTACTGCATTGATCGTTTCAGTAACTGTACCAATCTGATTCACTTTAACCAGGATGCTGTTGGCAATACCTTTGTCGATACCTTCTTGTAAACGCAATACATTGGTCACAAAAAGATCATCTCCTACCAGTTGGCATTTGTCGCCTACAGATTCTGTAAGTTTCTTCCAACCATCCCAGTCATCTTCTGCCATGCCATCTTCAATCGAAATGATTGGATACTTATTCACCCATTCAGTCCAGTATGCCACCATCTCTTCAGAGCTGATAACCTTACCGGAACTCTTATAAAACTTGTACGTCTTGTCTTCTTCATTGTACATTTCACTTGTAGCTGCATCCATGGCAATACTGATTTGCTCACCCGGCTTATATCCTGCAGCTTCTATAGCCTGCAATACGGTTTCAATAGCTTCCTCATTGCTTTGGATATCGGGTGCAAACCCGCCTTCATCACCTACATTGGTGCTATAGCCCTTCTTTTTCAAAACTGTTTTCAGCTGATGAAATACTTCAACACCCCAGCGGAGGCCTTCACTGAAGCTGGAAGCTCCTGTTGGCACAATCATGAATTCCTGAAAATCAATTTTATTGTCTGCATGTGCACCACCATTGAGGATATTCATCAGCGGAACGGGCAATGTCACTGCATTCACCCCACCCAGATACCGGTAAAGGTTAAGGTTGCAGGCCTGAGCAGCAGCTTTGGCAACAGCCATAGATACGGCTAATGTTGCATTAGCGCCGAGATTTGCCTTGTTGGACGTACCATCCAACTCAATAAGCATCCTGTCTATCAGTGCCTGCTCTGTAGCTGGAACACCCAGTAATTTGGGAGCAATGATATTGTTAACGTTGTCAACGGCCTTCAAAACACCTTTTCCTACATAAACAGATTTGTCGCCATCGCGAAGCTCAACTGCTTCATGTTTTCCAGTGGATGCTCCTGAAGGAACAGCTGCACGGCCAATGAAACCGCTTTCTGTGATAACATCCACTTCTACTGTGGGATTTCCACGGCTGTCAAGGATTTGTCTTGCGTGAATACTTGCAATAATGCTCATACTTTTAGTTTTTTAGATTGTTTGGGGTTCTTGGCGAACAATCATTCTCCTGCTCCGGTAAGTGTTCTGAAAACGTCTTCCAGGCTTTGGGTTTGCGTTTGCAAAGAAACGATATTCAGGTTATGTTGCAAAGCGAATGTCATAAGTTCTTTGGCCAGGTCATCAGGACTACCTGTTTCCAGGGTATATTCTCCTTCTGTATGCCTTAAAACAGCAGATACACCATTGATTGTGTTTAACTTATGTACTTCCACATTTTCTCTGAAACGGACCTTCACACTTGCTGAAACAGGTTCATTGCGGATATCCTGCATCAGCCTGTCTGCAACAATCCTGCCCTTGTTGATGACAATGACGCGGTCGCATACGGCCTCCACTTCCTGCATGATATGTGTGGAAAAAAGGATAGTCCGCGTTTTACCCAGTTCCCTGATCAGCTCCCTTATTTCTGCCAGCTGGTTGGGATCAAGTCCGGTTGTTGGTTCATCCAGAATCAATACTTCAGGATCATGCAACAACGCAGCAGCAAGCCCCACACGTTGCTTGTATCCCTTAGACAGCTGTGCAATTTCCTTGTGACTTTCTGAAGTGAGTCCGGTCATACTGATAACCGCTTCAATGCGCGCTCTTGCACTTTTTATGCCATTGAGCCCTGCCCGTAACTGCAGGTATTCCCGAACATACATGTCTTGATAGAGCGGGTTCAACTCAGGGAGATATCCAATCTTTTTTTTGGTTTCCAAAGCTTCGCCGGTTACCGGAATACCACATATTTTAACATTTCCAGCATCAGCTTGTAAAAAACCGGTAAGCATTTTCATCGTTGTTGACTTTCCGGCGCCATTCGGACCAAGAAAACCAACTATCTCACCTTTGTCAATAGCAAAACTGATGCGGTCAACCGCAACCTGCTCTCCGTAAACTTTCAAAACCTGGTCAACCTGAATCGACATAATTTATTCTTCTACGGTTTCGCTGCTTTCGGGCAGGTTATCATAGGCTCCCTGAAACGCCAGCCATCCGAAAATGAGGAAACCAATTGCAATGGGTAAAAAGATTATTGCAAATATACTCCATTGGATAATGGTATCGGTAGTTGGCTTCAATTCAATCTGTTCTAAGCATGTTTTTAACAAAAGACCATAAGCGGTAAACCCAAATACAATCCACACCAAACCCAGTACTTTTTTTACCTGATTCATATCAATACGTTTTTGATCGGTTTAAAATTAATCATTGACATTAGGATCAATCCTGTTATTGAGGTAAACAACACCAATAACCAAACACACAGCTGCCACTGCAATCGGATACCAGAGTCCAACTAAAACATCACCACTGTAAATGGTCCCTAGCAGCACGGCAATAAACGGTGTCATACCGCCAAAAACACCATTACCGAGGTGATAAGGTAAGCTCATAGATGTATACCTGATCTTAGTAGGAAAAATTTCTACCAGGAAGGCGGCGATAGGACCATACACCATCGTTACAAAAACAATCTGAATAAAAATCAGGGCTACTATTGCCCAATACGACTGATCGGGAAGCTCTTTAGACATTTTATCGCTGCTTCCAGAACGGGATGAACCATCTGCAAACAAAGTGTCTGCATGCACCCTGCGTTCAGTTATGCCATTCTGATAGAATTGCAGCGTGGTAGTAGTCTGCAGACTGTAATCCTTTCCTGAAGCCGGATTGATAACACTTTCTATGCGGGTTGCTGAAGGATCTGTAACACTGTTTTTTGTATCGGTAATCTTCAACATCTGTTGGTAGATAGGTCTGTAAGAAAATACAGCAAGCAGCAGGCCAACCATGATAATCCATTTTCGTCCAATCTTATCGCTCCAGTAGCCAAATACGATAAAAAGCGGTGTGGCAAAAATGATGGCCCAGATAAGGATTGTTCTGGTCTGCTCGAAATCCACCTGACAGGCTGTTTCCAGGAATGTCTGTGCATAGAACTGTCCTGTATACCAAACCACACCCTGACCCATGGTAGCACCGAAGAGTGCCAACAGCACCATTTTGAGGTTGCCTTTATGCATGAGGCTCTCTTTGATGGGATTAACAGAAGTCTTTCCCTCAGCCTTCAGTTTGCTGAACAGTGGAGATTCATGCATCTTCAGCCTGATATAAATACTCATCCCAACCAGAATAATTGAAAACCAGAAAGGTATTCTCCAACCCCAGCTTTCAAAAGCACGTATGGACGCAGCCGCATCCTGATCCAAACTTTTGCGTGTGATCAGAATAATACCCAATGATAACAACAGTCCGAGTGTTGCAGTAGTCTGGATCCAGCTGGTAAAAAAACCTCTCCGGTGTGCAGGGGAATGTTCGGCCACATAAGTAGCTGCTCCACCATATTCACCCCCAAGTGCCAGACCCTGAACCAACCTGAGCAAGAGCACGAGCAAAGGTGCTGCAAATCCAATTGTTTCATAACCCGGTACCAATCCGATTGCAAATGTTGATCCGCCCATCAAGATGAGTGTAAGCAAGAAAGTATATTTCCGGCCTACCTTGTCTCCCAGACGCCCGAAAACCAGGGCTCCAAATGGCCTTACAATAAATCCTGCAGCAAAAGTGGCCAGCGTTGAGAGCAGGGCTGCTGTTGGATTTCCTTTGGGGAAGAACTGGGTAGCAATGATGGGTGCCAGACTTCCGAAAATATAAAAATCATACCACTCAATCAGGGTTCCCACAGAGGAAGCAAATATTACTTTCCTGATTTGTTTTGGAGCATCGCCGGTTTGCATGTAAAAACGTTGTTTTGATTCGGTTAAAGTGCTTCAAGATAAAAATAGTTCCGCAACAATCTGTTTTTTTTTAACTTACCACACTTAAATCAACGCAACTAATGATGAGTTACCCTTACCAGATTAATTCGCTTGAATCATATCACAAGGCATGGAATAAAAGTGTGGATGACCCCGAAGGATTCTGGGGGGAAGTGGCTTCCCATTTTCACTGGAAGAAGCCTTGGGAAAAAGTGTTGGAATGGAATTTCAAAGAACCTTCAATTAAGTGGTTTCAGGGCGCTCAGCTGAATATCACAGAGAACTGTTTAGACAGACACCTGGCAGACAAAGCAAACCAACCTGCCATCATCTGGGAACCAAACAATCCCGAGGAGCACCACAGGCTCATTACTTATGCGCAACTTCACGCCAAAGTGGTTCAGTTTTCTCATGTGCTAAAAAATAATGGTGTCAAAAAAGGGGACAGGGTTTGCCTTTATATGGGCATGATA
>Ga0208787_1000258_pt1 | contig 26678 bp, 17 predicted proteins | sample Wag4_2014_7_11_FD_187362 | JGI IMG/M metagenome (GOLD analysis project Ga0208787, IMG submission 187362) | Fresh water microbial communities from Ohio, USA - Utica-2 Time Series HT 2014_7_11 (SPAdes) (version 2) | ecosystem: Environmental > Aquatic > Freshwater > Water tank | place: USA: Ohio...
ATAGCCTTTTGCTGGAATTACTCTTTCCCCATCAACAAAAAGTTATGGACCAGCTCGTATGCACTCTATACCTGTGGAATATCATTGATGATGATTGGATTACTGGTTTACTTAATCGATAAGTCTGGCATGAGCAACCGGTGGAATCACTTCTTTGAAGTGTTTGGAAAGAACCCATTGTTTATTTATGTGCTTTCAGGTATCATTCCCCGCTTGTTCTCCATGATAAGGGTTGGTGAAGACAAAACGCTGGGAGAGTTGATCACGCAGGATATTTTCCAGCAAAATATACCAGGTGAATTCGGAACCTTGCTTTATGCGTTGAGCCTGACCATGGTTTGTTGGCTTGTGGGTTATATCATGGACAAGAAAAAAATATACGTCAGGGTATAAGGGGTAATTCAGGATACTGAAATGGCTCACGTGGCTCTTCCAGTATCCTGAAATCCTTTCTGATGGAATGCGCTTCAAGCTGATTATCACTGATCACATAACGGGCAAGTATCTCAATCTTGTCTCTGGAGAGTCCACTGCTTATCCACGCTTCCGCCTCCTGCTCGGGTAGAATAACCGGCATTCGTTTCTTTTTGTTGTGGATGGCAGACATCAGGGGATTAGCCGCTGTTGTCAAGATTGCAAAACTGTCTACCACTTCACCAGTTTCCTGATCAACCCATGGATTCCAAATGCCGGCCATAAAAAAATATTCATTGTCTTTGCAACTTATGTAATAGGGAAATGCTGTATCCTTTCCACCCGGAGGTTTATAATGCCTCCATTCGTAAAAGCCAGATGACAGCACCAAACAACGACGATGCAGGGCAGCCTGCTTATAGGTTGGCTTATTCAATACCTCCTCACCGATGGCATTGAGGGTATTGTGTGGAATATCTTTTTTACCTGTTCTCATGTTAATTCCACCTTTCCTGAAATGTATCAATGCATCCATTCCCTTGATATAAGATGGAATAAATTCCCAGTGCATCATACAGGGGATGAAATCAAGACCAGCATCAACCGGCTTCAGCACTGGCCAAAGTGGATAAGCAAACCCACTGGCATAAGGCATTTGCAAATTCAGGTTAAAATCTGCAAGCTGCTTTTCATGCTTCCCAAGTTTGATATGGGTTGCTCTGTTTACATCAATTCCATTGTGAAAACACATGCTTGCAATTTACCAAAAGGCAATAGCAGTGCAAAATATGCATTAAATCAGGTCATAATCCGTATTTTTGTTTTTCTCAAAGCTATATAATGGATTACAATACAACCAGAACCCATCTGGAAATGAGGGAATATGGACGGCATGTTCAACAAATGGTTGACCACCTGCTAACCATCGAAGACAAGGAAAGAAGACAGCGCAATGCACAAGCTATCATTGAACTGATGGGATTTCTCAACCCACAACTGAAAAATATTGAAGACTACAGGCAAAAATTATGGGATCATCTTTACCTAATCTCTGATTTCAAGCTTGAATTAGATAGTCCATATCCCATCCCCACACGTGAGTCCTTGCAAGCCAAACCTGCACCACTTCCCTATCCCAAGCGATACCCACGGTATTTTCACTTGGGCAAACACCTGGAACTTGTCATTCAAAAAGCGCTTGCAGAAGAAAACCCAGATAAAAAATCAGGCTTCGCGCATATTATAGCCTATTATATGAAGTTAGCCTATAATACATGGCACAAGGAGTTGATCCCTGACGAGAGTATCCGTAGCGAGTTAAATTCCATCACTCAAGGTCAACTTGAATTTACAAGCACACCTTTCGTAAGGGCTTACCGGGAGCAGGATGATCGTTTCCAGAAAAGAGGTAAACCCGGGTTTCAGCAACGCAACAGACCCAATAATGGTGCCCCTGGTAAAAACAGGCCACCACAGAAATTCAATAAAAAACGTTTCAAGTAACCATTTACTAACCCAAAAGCTTACATGAAGGCATTTGAAGTTTATGGCGGCAAGAGGCTGAATGGAATCATCATACCCCAGGGAGCAAAGAACGAAGCATTGCAAATTATCAGTGCCGTACTTATCACTCCTGAGCCTGTTATCATACACAACATCCCTGATATTTTGGATGTCAACCTGCTGATTGATCTACTCGAAGAGCTAGGTGTTACCGTAAACAGAACAGACAGACATACCTGTACATTCGAAGCCAGGCATGTACAGCTTGAAAAGCTTGAGGATCCAATTTTCAGACAAAACAGCAGCAGGCTTAGAGGTTCTGTTATGATAGCAGGTCCGCTGCTGGCGCGCTTCAAAAAAGCATTTATCCCAAAACCTGGTGGAGACAAAATAGGACGCAGACGACTGGATACCCACATCATAGGGTTTGAGAAACTGGGCGTAAAGTTCGACTATGTGCAGGGCGAAGGATTCTTCAGACTCACTTCCCGTGAATTGAAAGGAACCGATTTATTGTTGGATGAGCCATCTGTTACAGGTACCGCCAATGTTATTTTCGCAGCTGTTATGGCAAAAGGGAAAACCTCTATTTACAATGCCGCCTGTGAACCCTATATCCAACAACTGTGCCGGATGCTCAACAGGATGGGGGCAAAGATAAGTGGACTGGGCTCCAACCTCCTCCATATTGAAGGAGTAACATATCTTGGAGGCACTTCCCATACCATGTTACCAGATATGATTGAGGTGGGTTCTTTTATAGGACTTGCCGCAATGACGCAAAGTGCCATTACCATAAAAAATGCAGGGGTGGAACACCTGGGAATAATCCCAGACAAGTTCAGACAATTGGGTATTCAAATGGATATCAAAGGAGATGACATCATCATCCCTGAACAGGAATCATATACCATACAAAGTTATATTGATGGCTCAGTATTAACGATATATGACCACCCGTGGCCGGGTCTTACCCCTGATCTGCTCAGCATTATTCTTGTTGTAGCTACACAAGCCAAAGGAAGCGTTCTGATACACCAGAAAATGTTTGAAAGCCGATTATTCTTTGTAGATAAATTAATCGATATGGGTGCAAGAATAATCTTGTGCGATCCACACAGAGCTGCTGTAATCGGACTGGAAAGGGAACAGTCACTACGCGGAATAACAATGAGTAGCCCGGATATACGTGCTGGTGTAGCCCTGCTCATTGCTGCATTGCGTGCTGAAGGCAAAAGTATCATTCAAAATATCGAACAAATAGACAGAGGTTATCAATACATCGATCAAAGACTCCTCGCGTTGGGAGCTGAAATCAGGCGGATAGACTACTAATCATGAAGTATAACCATCAACACAAAATCATAATACTGGCAGCCCCATCCGGTGCAGGGAAAACAACAATCAAAAGTCGGATCATGCAGGTGCTGCAAAACCACCTCGCTTTCAGTATTTCTGCCACCACCCGTACCATACGATCAGGGGAACAAGATGGCGTGGACTATTTTTTCATCAATATTGCAGATTTCAAGCAAATCATTGATAATGATGGATTTATTGAATGGGAAATGGTTTACGAAGGCATGTATTATGGTACTACCCGCGCAGAAATGGAGCGCATCTGGGAAATGAACAAAACACCATTACTGGATATTGATGTTTATGGCGCAATTAAAGTTAAAAATCTTTTTGGGGTCAATGCCCTTTCAATATTTATTGCACCTCCTTCCATAGAAGTTTTGAAAGAGCGGCTAAGAATCAGAGGTACAGACACATCTGACACAATCAACAAAAGAATCAGCAAAGCTGCTGAAGAAATAAGCCAAAAAATTCATTTTGATCATATTGTATTGAATGATGATTTGGAAACTGCAACTGAAGAAGTGCTTTCGCTGATATGCACGTATCTTGACTTACCCTTAACTTTTTTTCAAACTTCAAATAACGGTTTGCTTAATTGAATTAAACAATGGGCACCATTATCATCATCGGTATTGTTCTCTCCTTTTTCACAACCTGTTTTTTTGCAGGTGTTGAAGTTGGATTTGTATCGTTGAATAGGATTACAGTTGAAATCAGAAAAAAACAAAAATCAGGGAGTGCACATCTGCTGTCTATGTATCTTGACGAACCTTCTCGATTCATTGGGGCTATGATAACCGGTATGGTTATCTTCCTAACGTTTTACGGGTTACTCGTTGATCAGTTTCTTGAACCAGTATGGTCGGCACTGAGTGTTTACCTCAGCAATGAACTCAATCCTTTACTGATACTGATTAGGATAGTTTTTGACCACCTGATGGCAGCAGGATTGATCCTAATCAACTATTTCTTTTTCAGGGCGGTATTCAGAAGTAAAGCGGATACACTTATGTTTTTTCTGATTCCGGTCATCCGTTTTTTTTACAAGCTTTTTGACCCGATAGCAAGCAGACTTATCTACACTGCTGAATGGTTGCTTCGTAATATGTTAAGCGTTAAAATCAGAAAAACAAGGAAGAATTTTAACAGACTTGAGCTTGAGCATTTCATTCAAATCAGGGATGATCAGGAACAAGGAAACAGTGAAATCAACAAAGAGCTATTTGAGGCAGCGCTCACATTACCTTTCCTCAAAGTCAGACAATGCCTTGTTCCTCGTAAGGAGATAGAAGGTATCAACAAAAATGACAGTATCGATAATCTGAGATTAAAATTTGTAGAAACGAGTCTGAGTAAGCTGATTGTATTTGATGGAGATATTGACCACATTATTGGTTATGTTCACCAAATTTCACTTTTTAAAAACCCAGGTAGTATCCAGTCAGCTATGTTACCAATTATGGCTGTTCCTGAGAGTATGACAGCGACAGATTTAATGAACCGCTTTATCAGGGAGCGTAGAAGTATGGCATGGGTAGTGGATGAATTTGGTGGCACTTCAGGAATCATAACCATGGAAGACCTGCTTGAAGAACTTTTCGGTGAAATCAAAGATGAATATGATGTAGAAGAATTGATAGAAAGACAGATTGGTGAGGGTGAATATGAGTTTTCAGGCAGGATTGAAATTGATAAACTCAATGATATATATGGCCTGAATCTGATATCCGGGGAATCAGAAACACTTTCAGGTTATATCATTCAGCACCATGAAGGAATTCCCCATGTCAAGCAACATATTTATATCGGCAACTATGACTTTGAAATCCTGGATGTTACAGATACAAAAATCGGCCTGGTTCGTATGAGACTTTTAAAATGAAACATATTTCACTTAAATGAAATTAATAACCATTCCATTATCTGACAATCATTACATTACCCCTTGTTTCAACGAGTTGGTTATTGTCGCATACCAACGCCATTGAGAATACAAAAACATCCGGCGGCAAAGGCTTTCCCCGAAAAGTCCCATCCCATGCCATTGATATATCATTGGTATTGAAATTAGTTTTTTCAAATAAAAGCTGTCCCCAGCGATTAAAAATCCGTAAATACCTTACCCGCTTTATACCCTCGCCTCTTGGATAAAGCACATCATTCATTCCATCATTGTTTGGCGTAAAAGTATTTGGCAGAAAAACACTTTCAGTTCCACAAATCAGATTAATTTTTTTTGAATCTGAAGTTGCACAATTATAGCTGTTAGAAACAGTAACCGTATATTCAATAGGTTGCTCAGGTTCAGTAAATGGTTCTGGACAAGTAATACAACTCAGATACGTTGACGGGCTCCAGCTAAACTTTGAAACGTCAGCACTGTAAGAAGGTTTTAATTGAATCCTTGTCCCAACCATGAGCGTAGTATCATTGCCAAGTTCAATGGTAGGATATGGAATTACTTTGACCTCTATTTCTTTAGTCACTGTAAAACAACCATATTCTCCTGACCCCTTTACTTTATACCGCGTTGTAGCTTTAGGTTTGACTATAATTTTCGAACCATATTCAGTAAAATCCTGACCAGTCCATGTGTAAGTGTCAGCACCAGCTGCAAATAGTTCTACTGATCCACCTGTACATATGAATGTATCAACCGATGCTGTCATGCTAAATGGCTGCATCACCTTTAAATACAAACTGTCTTTCGCCTTGCAACCAAACTCATTGGTTATCGTTATGTTGTAAAGCATATCTTGCTTGGGCGAAGCGATAACCCCTGTATCAGTTACATCTATATAGGTTGATGGACTCCAAGAATATGTCAATCCTTTGCCTTCATAAAGTTTTATAGAGGAACCAAGACATAATGGAGTTTGCCTTCCACCTAATCCAATAAATGGTAATGGGTTAATAGTTAAATCAAATAAAGCTGTATCTCGGCATCCTTTGACATTTTCTGCAATCATGGTTATCTTATAAATGCCTGCTTTTAGGTAAGTCTGTTTTTGAGGACGCTGTCCAGTATCTTCACTCCCATTTTCAAACTTCCATTTCCAACTGGTGATATCTGAAGTGTTATTGACCCCAGTAAAAGTTACGGAATCTGCTACACAAGCAGTTTTTTGCGCACTTATTTGAACATCAGGAATTCCAAGTATTTTAACGCTTTGTATTTTTCTAACATTACATCCAGTAGCAGGTAATAAATCTACAGTTACAGTATAAGTACCCGTATCCTGGTAAACAAAGGAAACACTTCTGGCATCAGAGGTGTCACTTGGTATACCAGTACCCCAGTTCCATTTATATCGCTCAATAGTTGCCTTACTGGAAAAATTAATCTTTTCTCCCAAACATACCTGCGTGGGAGAAATTAAAATTGTAGTATCTGGTAAGGGATTAACTTTTACGGTAACTGAATCTGATGCGGATACTACTGTACATCCATCTGTAACAGAAACTGAAAATTTTTCTGTACTTGCTGGAGCTACCTGCAAACTACTTCCTGCAAAATCTGAATTACTCCATTTGTAAATGTACCCCTTACCGATCCCCCCTGACGCTTTAGCGGTTAGTAATACATTGTCACCAAAACACAATGCATTTGGCTTGTTCAATGTAACAGACAACTTTGGCAATACTGTAATAGTTGTATTAATTATACTGTCACAATCCCAAATTTTTGTTTTCAAAGAATCCGTAAACAAACCTGCTACATATACGATTTTACCCCCTGGTAGTTTATATCCCCCCCCCTCACATATAGCAATAGTTGTATCAATTTTGTATGTTGGTGCAAGTTGAAGGGTTAATGTATACCTAATGCTATCACATCCATTGATATTCCTGATTGTATCAAGATAGTTTCCAGCATTATTGAAAAGTTTACCCGATGGACTTCTATATAGTTTGTTATCACAAATAACTTCGGATATATTTTCATTTATTGCATAGACCACGCGAATGCTTACCTGAGTTACGAGCTCTAAACAACCAAATCCGGTAAATACACTATCTAAATAAACCCCTTCCCTGCTAACTATCTTACCTGAAGGAAGTTTATAGGTGTTGCCAAAACAAATAAATGTATCAATTATTTGTTTTGGCGGTATGATCACTTCAAGTTTCAAATCAGTAATCAGACTGTCGCATCCTACTCTATTGATCAGCGTATCTAAGTAAACACCACTTGTTGTCAATGTTTTTCCGCTCGGTGAGATATAGTTTTGCCCAAAACATATTTGTGCTGAAATCTTTTGCCGCTGGACAGTATCTGTTTTCAAAAAAACAGAATCCCGCAATACACATCCACCAAGCACTATATCCACCCAATATAAACCATCGTTATTTGCCACAAATGTGGATGAAGTTGTATTGTCATTCCATAAATAAGAAGTTGCTCCTGCTATCTTAGCATCCATTTTATATGGAAGATTTTGTTGACATATTAAAGTGTCATTCCCTAAAGGATTTAAATTTGTACTCACAACATTGAATGAATCTCTTACAATACAGGTATTCAAATAAATATCAACCCAATAAACTCCCGGCTGTGCTATCGATATATTGGCTGTAGTTTGATTTGTATTCCAACGGAATCTTTCACCATAACCCTTTGCTGCATTTAAATTCACCTGATTGTTGTTACATAAAGCGAAAAATTGATTTTGGCTTTTACTGATTGGATTTATCCAAACATCAACAGTATCACGAGAAATACATCCGTTGTAAGACAACTCTACAATATGTTTGCCTGAATTACTGGCAGAGTATATTGGTTGATTGCTGCCATTATTCCAATAATATGTTGCACCAGTGAATGATGTTGCATCAAAAGATATAGCAGAACCACTTTTACAAAATATTGTATCCGGTCCAAGATCAACATAGGGTCTAGCAGGAATAAAAATACTTTGTTCAATTGAATCCATCTTTCCACAAGCAGTATTCTGTACAACAAGCTTTATTTTGTAAGTAGTATCGGTAGTTTGAGCAGGATAAAAAAACGTAGGAGACACGAGGTTACTTTTGAGTCCGTTATATCCAAAATCCCAAGAGTATTTAATATCATTACCGTAGGTGGAATAATTGGTAAAACGCACAACCTTATCTGTTTTACAATTAAACTCTGGCGTAAAGTTTGCAACCGAAATACATGGATCTGCAGGTAAACAGGTATCTACATGTATAATTGAACTGACATTGAGATCCACAATACCTGTAGAAGCAACACCATAAATTGTTGAGGTGGGAGTGAAAACCTGAATATAATAACTATTTCCAGGAGCCAGACATTTAAACGTATTCCGTGTGAGTGCATCCTGAACGCAACTTTGTTCCTGCATAGCTCCGCAGGAGCCAGTCATCATTCTATAATTGACATTAGCATTATCAACATTTGTTTTGTTACCCAAAAAAACAGTTACATCAAGCGTATCTCTTCCTGTGATATCGAGTCTATACCAGCTGGATTTGAATCTGGATGTTTCTCCATTAGGCGGGCAAGACAAATTTTTGTTGAATTCGCCATAATCAGTTCCGATTGTATGACAATCAATAATGGTTGAAGCAATTTTTGAGCTAACACCACTTATTTCTGTAACAACCGGATTAGTGCAAAAATCACCTGTTTGTGACAAGATCTCAATCTCAGGAAACACATCTTCGCTTATTGCATTGCACCCGGGAAGTATAATATAGTACGTTCCAGGAGCAATGCATTGCTGCGCCCAAAAGCCATTATCCTGAAAAGTTGAAGTATATGGGAGAAATTGCAAACCATTATTGGTTGAATCATTGGGTTTAACCTGTCTGAATAATTGGATGTGGTCATAATAATACTCATACCTACCTTTGAAAAAAGCTGCATACCTGATTGTACCCGATGTTGTTGTTGTGAATTTATACCAAAGGGTTTTTTTACAATCACTATAACTATATATTGGATCAGGCAAATCTCTTGTTGCACAAGAAAAATTGTCTATTTCACCTCTTTTTTTTCCTGTATTGACCAATCCCAAATCATTGGCAAAACTGTAATGATCAAATTTTGGAGGATTGGAGTTTACAGAATCCAATAACACAGATACTTCAATCTGGTGGTTTGGATTCATGCCCTTAACATAATCATAACCATACATGTTTCTATTCTCTGCGATGATATAATAACGTGCAGGTCTAAAAGAACACGGCTCTACAAAAAATTCTATTTCCTGACTTGAATTACAATAATAATATATCAACAAATTATTCTTCACCAGTGTCAAACCCTGAATTAGTGTTGAATCCATTTCTCCTTTTACCAAGACCTCATCGAAACTTAGATTGGCGTCTACATCACTTCTATAAACAGCAAAAGGTATTTGCTGGTGACTACCATTTTTCCCTGGCGTCTTATTCTCCACTTTAACTCTTATTCTTCCAGGATGATCTGCTTTGAAAGTGTACCAGAGATTCCTTCTGTCAATCATATACAATTTGGGATCTCTGTTATCAGGATGCAGAACAATATTGTTTCCATCCTTGTATATTTCCGGATTATACTCAGTCATACAGGCTGCTGAGTTGGGGTCACTTTCTTGAGATCCTGTAGTGCAATAAAAGAAATCATTACTGGGAGCCCTTGCAGCATCAAATGGATTTACATCCCCCTCCTTACCATTTTTCCAGGTACTGTCTGGCTTTATTGACCCAAAATCATAAGCATTAATTGCATGATCAAATCTGCTGTAGCCAACTTTATCTATATATATCCAAGGTGTAACAGAATTACAAGTATAATTCAAAGGAGCATAAAATACCAATGTATAAGTTCCTGGCTGTAACTTGCAGAACTCGATACTTTCTGCCCTTTTATTGCAAGCCTGAAATGGAATTGCTGTTTTTAACTTTATAGAATCTGACCCTCTAACATCAAAGTCATACACCATAGCCCACAGGTTATCAGGGATATTTAAAATGTTCACATATGACTCCTGTGTTGTTGTAAATACATAAAAAGCAACTTTCCCGTGGTCGGAAATATTGTCAGAACATAAACTCAGATTACTCTTGATGTAACTCGTATCATTAGCACAATTGAAATATTCCGTATTTAAAGTATAACGCTTATGAGTTTCAGGATAGGCTGCTGTATGCTGGGAACCATTGCCCCATTCAATCAAATATGGACGCTTTGTTGCTGTGTCAATTGATGCCAGTGCGGGCCTATTAAACTGTTGCGAGGCACAACTGTTATTAACATTAATATGTACTACTGACGATTTGCCAACTGAACTACCTCCAAAATTATTTTGATCATATGGATTGGCATAGGGAACATTATAAGTTCCACCCCAACCATATTCTACAATTGTGTACCATCCCGCAGGTAGAATATCACATTGATTTTCGGAATACAGCCGTGAAGTGCAGGTCCAACGAGACCCATAAGCTTTAAGTTGATCAATTCCATCTGTAACTTTTCCTTTAAACAATGTATACACGCCACTTGATATCGGCAGTAAATAAGTATCCCCTGTATATATATTGATAGATGAAGGCTTACTTAAGTAGAATTGTCGGTAGATTTGTTTGGTTGCAATCTGGTTATTTCTTTTACAGGGTTCAATTCCATCAATCGTAAGTGGATTGTCTGTGCATGAGAAAGTATCTATATCAGACTTCAACCAACCGCCATTTATATTTGAGATTTTTGCAAGAATATCTCCCAGATCTTCTGCTTTTTCAGGAGCATTGTATTTTGCCTTCGGACGAACAATGGTAAAATCCATAATAGAATTCCTGCTGATCCGATTATCTAATGAAACAATGGTATATGTTCCAGGCACAAGGCAAACGCCAGTTTCATAAGCAGAATATTCTCCTGGCGAACACAATGTGTATGGCTTCATACCATTGATTTGTTGAGGATAGTTAAAAGTGCCTTGTGATGTGGCCAGATTATTGGCATCAGACTTGTATATCTTCCAGTAATAATTGCTACTGTAATGGTCCATCATAATAACACTATCGGATACAACAAACTCTCGATAAGACGCCTTCGTCAGGTTATTGCAAATCACACTATCAGGCAAAACAGTATTGCCGCATCCAAAGGTATCGGGTGTTGCTGTATATCTTGCAGGAGTCAAGGGCTGCATATTACCTGATGCATCTGCATTAATTTTATCAAACTTCCCAGTGGCACTAAGTGAAAACTTATTGATATCAATTTCAGACCTAACGCTAATGGTCAAATCAATCTGTCTGCCCAAATCATTAAATGTGCAGCTATTCCAATAAATATACCTGTAATCATTGATTGTATCTCTACCCATTACCTGCAAAACATAATCTCCTGAATCCAAACATTGAATCGGGTTATTACTGTAGATTGTATAATTACCAGGAAAAGTATTTACAAGATTGCTAGAATCTAAACCATTACAATCTGAATTGATTTTTTTCCGAAACAGCCTCAGTAATAAATTGGAATTACATCCATTACCAATTCCAAAAAACAAAGTTGAAGTTGTTGCAAGCTTAAATGTAAAAAAAGAACTCAGATTATAGGTGTTCCCTTGGTAAATCACACCATCTGCTGGAACAACAGGAAAACAATTATTAACTATATGTCTCGCATTGCAGGCAAATGTATCCGTAGCAACATTTAACTCACCCCAATAACTGGTGTTACTTTTCAATAATCCCAAATTATTAGGCGCACTGATTGAAGTTACAGGGAGTGGTGCCTTTGTGGGTCCAGCTCCATTCCAATCAACAGCAAACCTAAAATTACCTTTAAAATTTTTATGGTAAAGCAATTGAATTGTGTATGCTGTGTTGGGTTTGAGCTGATCACAGGTATATCCCTTAAAACCGATATTATTAAAATTAGAAACAAGACTATCACATGCCCCCACCTGTTGAAGTCCACTTAAGCCCAACGCCGGATCACCCTCAAATATACGATAGCCATATTTTGAAGTATTTGTACCATCAGAGCCTCCAATATAACCTGCCATAACATTTATGAAGTTAAAATATTGTGGCGTTGTAAAGGTGTGCCATGTGCTTTTGGTATACGATTGGAAGTCAGTTGAAGTCTGACATATTTCTTCTGCAACATCAATACTCTGACATTCTACCCAATAATCTACTGAGTTATTCTTACTATTTAACAAATTAAATGAAGAGGCATTAATCAATTTATCATACGTTGCAGGCAATGCTTCTCCTATTTCTAATGAAATAACAATAGGACCATTTGCTGCATTTGACCCGGATACCTGAACCAAATATTCCCCCGGATCTACACATGGATGAAATGTATTTCCAAAGGTTTCAATTCTACTCAGCTTATTGCTCAAATCCATATCTCCTGGCAAACAATTACCTGATTTATAAACTGCAAATCCAACATTGCCAGCCTGAATGGCACTGCCTGGCTGGGAAATATTTACTCTGATGCTTCTATGGGTAGGTATTGAAAATTTATACCAGACAGATTTCTTATTCAATCCACTGACGATGATTGAAGGAGCATAATTTTCTCCGACTTGAGATGTTGCTGAACTCAAATCAACCTGAGATCCCATAAATGTTCCCAAATCAAATCCTGCACCACTTATATTTATTAAAGATGCCTGGTTACAATCATCGTTGATAGGTTGGGCAAGAGAACCACCCATGAAAACTATCAAAAAGACAATTGATGCTGTCAAATAGCGAAAATAAGCGGGAATATTTGATGCTTTTATTATCAAAAATTAAAATTTTGGGCATTTTAAAAAGAGAAGTGACTTGTTAGCGCGCTCATAAAAACCACGATAGGAAATTGAAAATTCAAAACTACCAACACCTTGTGCTGCAGTTTTCAACTTACTTATATTCACATCGTAACTGACTCCAATTTCAACTTTATTGTACCTTATAAAACCATAAGGAATGAATGCATCCTTTAAACGTAAAAATGCCCCTAAACCTATAGCTGCAAATTCAACATCAGCTGATTGCCCTGCATAATTGTTCAACAAATTATAAGAAATCATTCCACCAACAATTGTCTCACTATACTCCCCTTGCTTTAAATAGTTTCCCTCAAATGTCAGGGTTATAAATTCGGTAAACGTTGATCTTATTCCAACATTTGCCTGTGTTTTCATATCCAGTTTTATTTCCTTGTCTAAATAATTAGCTGATGGTGAGTTAAAATGCCACAAAGAGGCACCACCATAGTACAATAAATTATCACCCAATTGACCGTTATAACTCATGCCAATAGCCACATCTAAAACTTTTCTATTTAATCCGACAAAATTCTCTCCGGTGGCATTTGATGAACTATATCTTCCATTAGTATATTGATTATCAAATGTCAGATTTGCTCCGCTGAACTGGCGACTTATATATCCACCCATGAAACCAACACTTAAAAAACTTATATCATCCTGTCCAAGACTCTTGTGAAAATTTACAACTGGCAATATCTGTTGTGTTTTTAAACCTTGTATACCTGCTTGGTCATAAAAAGCACTGCAGCCAACGGTTAGAAAGTCATTTCCATTGGGTAATGGTAATTTGTTTTCAATACCCAATACATTCGTTCTGTAAGGATACGCCACAGTACCCCACTGATTTCTATAAGCTGTTTGAATCCTATAGCTACCAGTAAAAATGCCTGCCAAAGCAGGATTTCTCAACAAGGGCGTGTTATTAAACTGAGATAAATGGATATCCTGAGAATAAAGACAATGAATGTAAAAGCATGAGAAAAATACAATGAAATAACCCTTTGTAAAAAAAGTATATTCTTGATAAGCCTTTACAAAAATCATAATTCAAAAACTGAATGATAATAATACCATCATTAAATTAACCAATAAGGATTGCTTAAATCTTTTGTAGCGTTTGATTTTCTAAGAAATACCCATTTATGGTGATTGGAATTTATCATAATAAACAAGTGTAAATCGTTTTTCCTGGCAACTTGTAAGAATTTGCCTTAAATAAGTTTTCAGACAAAAATTTAATGACTAATTTTGCAAACCTGCCTAAAAGCAGTTGGTCCCGTAGTTCAATGGATAGAATAGAAGTTTCCTAAACTTTAGATACAGGTTCGATTCCTGTCGGGACTACAAAAAAGCCGCCTTCAAGGTGGCTTTCTCTATTTTTACATAAACTCTTCACATGCAGGATCCTAAAATTATACTCACTATCGGCTGGGATTCAAATATCTGTCTGGGTGTAGCATATTGCCTCCATAAGGCAGGATTCAAAGTTTACCTTTTGTCTCACAATCCCAGCAATGCAGGAAGGCACTCCCGTTTTATATCCAAAGTATTCAGTTATAGAAATGAACATGAACTTACAGATGCAATACTGAAGATTGTGATGAATGAAAAAATAGATCTTGTCATGCCTTACGACGAAATTGAAACCAGAACCGTAAAGGAAAACCAGGAATTGATCTCACCTTACACGCAATGTTCTTGGGCAACTGCCGTCGAACAATTCAATATTGGAATCAATAAATCAGGCTTGGCTTCATTCTTGGAAATGAATGGCATTCCCAACCCACCTTCTGCACTTCCTTTTGATCAAGAGAAAATCAATCGGATTATTGATGATTTTGGATTTCCCATACTCGTCAAAAAAACGAGAAGTTCTGCCGGCAGAGGGATTCAGAAAATATTCTCAATAGAAGAATTAACTAACTTTTTTACCGAACATAACCCCAACGATTACCTTGTGCAACCTTTTCTGATTGGCTCCGATGTTACCTGTAATGTAATTTGCAATCAAGGTGAAATTATTTGTCACACCCTACAGGAATCTCCTGTAAAATCAGGGGAAGAATACAATGCCAACGATACGCTTGTTTACCATGCAGATGAAGAGGTCATGTTGATTGTGGGAAGGATGATGAAAGCGTTGAATTGGCATGGTGTTGCTTGTGTTGACCTTCGAAGAGATGCAGAAACAGGTAAGTCATACATTCTTGAAATCAATGGAAGGTTTTGGGGGTCAGTATTGCCCTCTTTTATTAAAGCTGGAGTAAATTTTCCCGCAATTTTGGCAAATTTGTCATTGAATGTACCCACTGCAATTCCTTTACCCAAACCAGCACGGCAATATTCAGTCAATGCATACTTCAAAAGACTGTTAAAGGGTAAATGGACTTCATTTAAGGAAACAAAATATATGCCATATTTTCAAGATCCAATTGCCCGCTTCAGACAGGTATTCATCAAATCCTAAGCCCTTGCTGATCCTTATTAAGCCTTTTGTTAAGAATACCCATGGCTACATATAATACTGGTGAAATAAGGAATTCCTGCATGGTTGCAGCTAACTCTTTTGTTTTTTTATCCACCATACCAAACACCCAATCATAAGCACCAATTGCAGTTATGCCAAATAGAAGGCTGATATGGATGAAATGCCACAGTTGCGACATCCATTTGTCTTCAAGCTTACCCAGGTGATAGGTTCCTACAAAGTAAACCAAGATGGTGACCCCAAATTTGATGACATGTCTCATCTTGCGGGGTATATCGTAAGTAAAAGACCTATCTGCAAACAAAAGATAAAAAAGCGTATACAAAATAAGTATGATAACCAGTCCGCCTATCCACCTATTCCTTTCACTATTGTACAGATTCATGGTTAGTTTTGAATACAGAAAGATTATTTGAAAAACGAACCCATAAAACAAAAATAGTACTGTAAACCATGATTTTGAAAATATAATGATGTGCTAAATCGAAATACCGGTCCCAATGCATCAGCAGAGCACTCAGCCCTACACAACGTAAAAGGTTAACAAGATGTATGATAAAGACGCCACCGATCAGGTAAATCAACTTTCGCTTGATAGATGCTGGCATGCTTAGTATAAATCCGATATACAAGATGAAAAGTTCCAATCCGTTGCAATCATCAGCAATATTGAGAAGATGTTTCCTGTCTTTTTCTATTTTACTTACTTTGGCAATCTGGTATTCACCTTCCATTCTGGTTACTGCAACTACCGGAGTTGCTTTGAATCCATTTGTTTGATAAACCTGGTTAAGTATCCACACAGACTGATTGCCAACCGTGTTGGTAAGTGGACCATCAAGAGTTCTGGGTTGAGCCCAAAAGAAAAGATAAACAAACTTCCAGAGGGCAAAAAGAACAAGCCCCCTCAGCAAGAAAATTCTTACCTGAGGGGGAAATTGTTCAAAGGCCTTTTTTGGGGCTTCAAGGGCACTTTTCAGCATGCTGCTTATGCCTTGTTGATTTTATTTTTGCGATTCTTTTGCAATCTACGGGCTCCATATCCCAGACCTGCAGCCAGGAGAAATCCCAAACCGCCATCCACGGGTATATCACCAGGATCAGGACCTGCATTGGCAGCGGTAGACATGTCACCAAATGCTAATTCAAGTTTCTGACCGAAAGCCTCTGTTCCTGCACTGAAATCCAACTGCGGGAAAGATTGCTCATCAAAGTATATTGTCTCTGTATTGTCCTGAGCAAAGGAAGTAGCTGAAAGCGATACTGCCAAAAGCGTCAGGGTTGCTATTTTTCGTGCTGTCTTGATAATCATTTTACTGTTTTTACAGATTAAAATTTAACGTGCCTGACTGATTTAGAGTTTAACGAACCTGACGGTTTTGCTATCGCCATTTTCGAAATTCACTTTCAGGTAATAAACACCATTGCTATTCAACTTTCCAGCTTTCAGTTCATGTTGAACAGAAGCGTCTGCAGGATTAATTTGTCCAGTAGACATTGCTGAGCCAGAGGCAGAAAGTACACTCCAGTTTTTAGCTTTAGCACTTGGGTGCGAAATCAGTGCCTGAATTGTTTCAGACCTAACTGGGTTATTCAGTACACGAACTGTAACTTCTTTGCCGTTATCTGTGCCTTTAGATGCAATGTGGTTGATTGCAAGAAGGAACCTTCCTTCCTCTTTCAAGTCCTGCATTTTGAATGCATAGTTCAACTTACCACCAACCATTGGGATGGTTTTGTTGTCTTTGGTATCAATCAGTGAAACAGTATTCAGTGAATTCCATGATCCCTCAACAGCAACATCAATGGAAGCAGCTCCCTGTTGTGGAACTGAAAGGGTCAGTGGATAATATCTTTTCTCAGAGCCTGGAGTTTTTATAGGTGCATCGAACTGTACTGCCATCTCATCCTGCTCACCTGCAAATTTAACATCAGCACCAGCAGACCTGCCCATAGATAAAGCATCATATTTGCTGTCAAATGCAGCAGTTGCATCAGTTTTAGAAAGGTCAAGGTAGATGTCTGCTGGAATAGTGTTACCTGTTCCGGTAGTCTTAATCCTCAAACCAGAAAGTTGAGAAGAACTACCTGAGCCCACACGCTGACTAGCAATATCAAGTCTCCTGCCGTTACGTGAAAGGTGATCAGTTGCACCAGCCTCTGCAGACTTGGCTGATTGAGCAAATGTAAGAGCTGGTGTTACTATCCTGGATGTACCAGATTTTACGAAGAAGGCAGCTCCAGACTCAATGTAGCGACTACCATTCCCTGTAGAAACACCAGTAGTTGAATTATAAGTACTCCAATTTACTGCCTCCGGATTCCAACGATAAACTGTAGAATCAAGGTTTGTCTTGGTAATACCTGCACTATTCCAATCAATAGTTGAAGCATAAGGGTTGGCTACCAAGTTCCATCCTGCAACACCCAAAGCAAGTGTCTTAGAAAAACTTGCACCTGTTTCATTCAATAAACCAGTTGAACTGATGGTAATGGGGTTGGCAAGGATACCATTTTCAGGTGTTGCACTTGTATATAACCAAGCAGCAATGCCCTGACCAGGACCTACTTTTTGAGTAGCTGCTGTGTAGTGAATATAACCTGCGTTTGCTGCAGCATTTCCAGTACCGTAAACAAGATCATCTCCTGCTGGGTTGAAATACTTCAAGGTAGGCAGCGCGAAATCATAGTTAAACCCTGTCAAATCAGAGATCGCAGCTGAGTCACGAAGCGGAAATCCGAGGAATCTCCATTGTTGTTTTCTTGATGAAGGAATATAGCGTTCAACTATTACATTACCAGCAATGTTAGAACTGTCATTGTGCGAAGCAACACGAGCTGTACCAGCAATAGAAGACAACAACCTAATTTTGCTATCAGCAAGAATGGTACCTCTCATTGGCATAACCACTTGAGAAATGCTTACAGTATCAGCAAAAGTAAGGGTATCTGCATGGTACAAATCAACTGTGAGACTTCCAAGTGTGTCAGCATTAAGCGGACCAAAAGCAACACGCTTGCCGAAAGTAAGGTCGGTCATTTTAGCATAAACATTGTTTTCCAGTGGTTCCATGATTATTTGGCTGATTGCCCTGTTGGCTACAACACCAATGAAAGTGGACTGACCAATAAGCGTTGTGGAATCTCTTCTAATAACATCAGGACTACCATCTTTAAACTTGATCCTGAGGTTGAAACGTCTATGTCCGTTGATTTCAGCAAAACCCAAATCAGTGAAGCCAAAAAGACCGGAAAATGCAGTAACATCTTCAGTTCCAATCATATCTAATACCAGTTGTACGCCGTTGTTAGCAGATCCAACCGTTAGGAAGTTGATGAGCGGATTAAGGAGATCATTGTAAATGATTGGCTCACCATCAGAAGCGGATGCAGAAACATCAAAGGTTGCTGTAGCATCCCCAAACTCGATAGTACCATATCCCGGCGATGCAGGATTTTCAAGTGTGCTGAAATCTTCAAAATACCTGGCTGGATTGGCGCTGAATTCCAGCGTGTGCTCAGCAGCAAGCTTGTAAATAACTGCGCCTGGACCACCAGCATAAATTCCGGAAGTTGGACTTCCTAAAATTAATCCTGCCCCAGCCACTTTACCAAAAACACTGAGGGTTTTCCCATTCAGGTTCAATGTTGCACCTGCATCAATAGTCAGGTTGTCAACTGAAGTGTTTACGGATAAAACAGGGAAATTCGTTAAAGGAACTGTGTTAGGAAGCAGTGTTACAGGATCTACTACAACTGTAGTTGCTGGAATCTGGATTCTTCCTGTGTCCGGTGGAACAGCAAGACCAACCCAGTTGGTGGCATCATTCCAGTCAGTGGAGGTCGCACCAGTCCAAACCTGCTGTGCTTTGAGGCCCATCACTGAGAGGCCTAAAACTGTTAAAAGGGTGAAAATCTTTTTCATAATGTTCAGAATCTGAGAATAAAGAGTTAAAAATTAGACAATCCGGGTGTAAATTAAGTTAAAGTTTAATAAAATGCAAGTTGTTGACAAACATTTAAAAACGAACACCTTGGTTTTTTATTGCAATTAATCGTTGAAATGCAATAAATTGTGTGTCAATCCCTGCTTTTCATGCACAAGTTCGCTATCGTCATTTTGTTTATCTTTTCCACAAACTGCATACTTGCCCAAGAAAGGGCCGATTCGATTCTGCCAAACAGTCTGCTTTATTCAGGAACGGAATATGTCAAGCAATTCAATGAGTCAAGAGGCAATCCCTTTTTCCCGGTAAAAAACACCAGAGGTAATCTATCCTACAATGGATCCACATACAGTAACATAGAAATATTATATGACTGCGAAGATGACATCCCCATCATAAGAGATATCCAAGGACTGCTTAAGTTAAAGCTGATCAGGGAAAAACTGGAGTCTTTTTCGGTTGACAACCACAAATTTGTGAAAATCAAACTACTGAGTAGTCAGGGTGAGTTCTACGAAGAGATTTACAGGGGTAAACATGCCTTATTGATGCAGTGGCAGAAAAAACAAGAACTCGATGCGCAGGAAATCGAGCGATATGTGCTTAAAAAAACAATTTTCATGTTGAAAAACAATGATATCATTCCCATAACAAATAAACCAGATCTCTATAACCTGATTCCCGGGAAAGAGAAAGAGCTGAAAAAAATGTACAGAACCAATAAGTTGAATTTCAAAAAAAATGCACTTACTGCTTCCGAAAAGATGATTCGTGAAATTGAAAAAATGGGCTGGTGAAAAAAATTACAATAATAATTTGTATAACCTTTTTTGCTGGGACGGCAACATCCCAGCAAAAATCCGCTTTTGACAGTCTTGCGATTGCCCTAGAGAAAAAATTTGAGGTGCGTATTTACTACGATGCAAAATTTACCCGTGGGCTGGATATAATTCCCACAATTGGAAAATTGGAGGAAATCTTGAAGAAAACCCTGGAAGGTTCGGGTCTCAGTTTTTATACCGATGAAAATAAAAGAGTGTTTATTTTCCGGGGCTCACCGCTTTCATTACCACTTGCCTCGGATTATTTTAACCCAACTGTCCAACGTCCCACAGAGCAATTGTCCGAAACTGCTCCAACTGAAGGTTTTGAGATTCATGAGGAGGAAAATAAGATTTATATTATTGGTATCAAGGGTGGAAGTGGAAATACTGCGTTAATTTCTGGATACATCAGAGACGTCAGAAATGGTGAACCTATCAGTGCTGCCTCAGTGATCATCGATGGCACACAGGCTGGAGTTTCCACGGATGCCTTTGGTTACTATGCTATAACAGCACCTAAAGGCAGACAGGTGCTCAAAGTAACCAGCATTGGCATGAAATCTTCAAGCCGTCAGCTTAATATACAGGGAAATGGGAAACTTGACTTGGAAATGAGTGAAGAAATCAGGAGTCTAAAAACTGCTGTCATCGTCGCAAACAGGCAATCCAACGTCAGAGGGATGCAAATGGGTGTGGAAAGGCTCAGCATCAAATCAATTAAGCAAATCCCAGCAGTTTTAGGTGAAACAGATATTCTGAGGTCACTGCAAACACTACCTGGTGTTACATCAGTGGGTGAAGGAACAGCAGGTTACAATGTACGAGGAGGAGGAGCAGACCAGAATCTGCTGCTCTTAAACGACATGACCATCTACAACCCAACACACCTTTTTGGTTTCTTTTCGGCTGTTGACCCGGAAGTGGTGCGTGGTCTTGAATTGTACAAAAGTGCTATACCGGAAAGACTTGGCGGAAGAATTTCATCTGTTATGGACGTAGGCACCAAGGATGGCAATTCAAAAAAAGTTACAGCAACCGCTGGTATTGGTCCGCTTACAAGCAAATTTACAGTAGAAGGTCCGCTTGCTTCCGAAAAAACAACGTTCCTTGTAGGCGGAAGAACAACATACTCCAATTGGTTTCTAAAATACCTGCCTGATGCAACCTTCAAAAGAAGCAGTGTGAATTTCAGCGACCTGCTTGTGCACATGACCCATGAATTTTCTGATAATGACAAGATTTACCTTTCGGGATACCTTAGCAGTGATGTGTTCAAGCTTAACCAAGATTCTACCTACAGCTATTCCAACAAGAACTTCAGGTTCAAATGGAAACATAATTTTTCAAGTAAATTTTATCAGGTTTTTTCTGCTGGCATGGACCAGTATAATTATTCAGTTAAAGGAAGAAATAACCCAAAAGACGCGTTTGACCTGAACTTCGGTATTCAACAATGGAGTACGAAAACAGATTTTAAATATGTACCCAATAACAAACAGGAAATAAACTTTGGGGTTCAACACATTATATACAACTTGGAGCCAGGTAAACTTTTACCTACAGATTCGGCATCATTGATTAATACAACAATTCTACAACGCGAAAAAGCAACTGAGTCAACAATTTATTTAGGAGATCAGTACAGACTGAATAATAAATTTTCCTTACAGGGCGGCATAAGGTATAGCTTCTACAGAACATACGGAGCAAGGTCATCTTTTACCTACAAACCAGGTTTACCACGCAATTCAGCCAATATTAGTGGAACTGAAACCTTTGGGGATGGCGAAACCATTCAAACCTATCATGGACCAGAGTTCAGGGTTTCTGCAAGATACCTGCTTACAGCAAGATCATCATTCAAACTCAGCTACAATACCCTGAAGCAGTATATCCACATGATTACAAACACAACTGCACTGTCTCCCACAGATATCTGGAAGTTGAGTGATCAGTTTATCAAACCACAGATCGGACAACAGGTTTCACTTGGTTTCTATACACAGCCAGGCGATAAAGGAGATGAATTTTCAATAGAAACCTATTATAAAACCAGCATTAATTACCTTGATTATAAAAGTGGTGCTCAATTGGTGCTAAATGGCAATATTGAACAAGATGTGCTGAATACTCGGGGAAAAGCTTTTGGTGTTGAGGTCTTGTATAAAAAACCCTTGGGTAAACTGAACGGCTGGCTAAGCTATACATTCCTGAGAAGCTTCCTCCAGGTAAACGACCCAATAGCGGGAGAAGTTATCAATAAAGGAAATTTCTATCCGGCGAACTTCGACAAACCCCATATTGCAAGTCTTGTGGCCAACTATAAATTCACGCAACGCTTCAGTATTTCACTGACATCTACATACAGTACAGGCCGGCCCGTAACTTACCCCATAGGTGTATTCAATATGGGTGGTGCTCAGCGTGTTTACTATTCAGAAAGAAATGCATTCCGAATTCCAAATTTCTTCAGAACAGATGTTTCAATGATCCTTGAAAACAACCATAAATTAACACAGAAACTGCATGGCTCCTGGACTTTTGGCATCTACAATGTTACTGGAAGAGATAATCCCTACTCAGTTTATTTTGTAACCGATAGCAGACAAATACGGGGTTACCAGCTTTCAATTTTTGCCAGCGCAATCCCATTCGTAACCTTTAACGTCAAATTCAGATGAACAGACTGGCAGGTATCATACTGATGCTGATTACCTTCAGCGGCTGTACCAAGTCTTTTGAACTTCCTGATACCAAAACAGATAACGCTGTATTGGTGGTAGAAGGTAATATCCAAACGGGAGGAATGGTAGAAAATATCTTTACCATTAGCAGAGTTAAGGCCCTATTTGAATTTGATGATATCCCAGAAGAAAATGCAAAAGTCGAAATCAAGCAACAAAATGGTGCAGGATGGCTGCTTAAACACAAAGGAAGAGGAATTTACAGCGCAACAATTGACCTGCCTACAACAGTTCCACTGGCATTACAAATCACTACTGCAGATGGAAGAATCTATGAAAGTGCTTACCAAAAATCAATAATAACACCCCAAATCGACAGCGTAACCTGGAAGCAGGAACCCACAGGCGATGTCCGGTTGTTTGTTCACACAAAAGACCCCTCTAACAATACCAGAAATTACAAATGGACCTTCAACGAAACCTGGGAAAGAAGAGCATGGTTCCAGGGTCTATATGAATTCAAAAACGGAAACATCATTCCACGTGCACCGGATGATCAGATTTATACATGCTGGAACAATGCCGAGGCTCCGACTTTTATCATAGCCAATACCAATGATCTCGCGGATGATGTGATCAGCTACCAGCCACTCTCTTTAATCAAAAGACCTTCCGAAAAACTTTATATCCGTTACAGTGTCCTCGTTCAACAAATTGGCTTAAGCCAGGAAGCTTACGACTATTGGGAAATACTTCGAAAAAACACTGAATTGACAGGCACATTGTTCGATCCTCAACCTTCTAGGATGCCTACAAACATCACTTGCATTAATGATACCACAAGGGAAGCTATCGGCTTTGTTTCAGTGGGGAATATTACTGAAAAAAGGATTTTCATCATGAATTCCGAAGTCAATCTCTGGCCAAGCAGAAATGAAGCAGCATCATGTGACGCCTTCGAATTTGGAAAATTTCAAGCTGAGCGTTTCCTTAGCCAAAATCCAATCTACCTCCCTGCCTATTTCATCACAGCGGGTGGCGGCTTTGGTGTTGCACTTAGGCAATGTGTAGATTGCCGGTTAACCGGTGGCGTGAACATTAAACCAGACTTTTGGTAATCATGAAATCACATACAACATTAATTTTATTTCCGCTACTGCTGATATCGCTTCAGCTGTTTTCACAGGAGTCAGCTGAAATCAAAACAGAAGTCCATTCCAATCAACAAGTCTTTATTACCGGCGAAGATATCTGGCTTGAAGGCAATATTCTCGAAGGAAATACATCATCCAAAAGCATTTCAGTAAGGCTGGTTGATCGCAATGGTGATGTCAAACTTGAAAAAGATTTACAACTCAAGCAAAATAAATTTTCCGGCTTTGTGCCTGCTCTAGAAAAACTGATTTCAGATTACTATTTTCTCGATTGTGTTATTAAAGGCGAAAAAACAGAAAATCAGATACAACCTGTCATCGTCATAAACCCCAAAATTCCACCTGTCTTAAATTGTCAGCCTACTGCTGTCAATTCAGAAAATACAGCATACAATGCACGGATAAGTGTTCAAACAGATAAAAATGAGTACCTCCAGAGAGAACCTGTACAAGTAATCATAGGAGGTCTAAACTCACTTACAAATATTTCAGTATCCGCAGAAAGATCAGACAGACTGTCTGACCTGATTCAGCAAAATACCTTGGGATTTAACAAAACCCGCTTTCACCAAGCTCATGGTATAAAAGAATTGGAGGGCCATGTTATAAAAGCAAAATTAACTGTTAATGGCAACCCACAGAATGGATTTACATTACTAGCCAGCATAAAAAGTCAAAGAGCCAACATTGGCTCCGCCAAAACGGATAACAGTGGCATAGCTACTTTCACACTGCCTGCTAGCTTTGAAAATACGCAACTGGTTATTACAACAGAGAAAAAACTCCCAAACAAGAGCAAAATTGAAATTTTAAAGGCCCTTAATACGAAGGAAGAACCAATCAGTTTCCCATGTCTTCAGTTGAATGAATTCATGCGTGAGGATATTGAACAGCGCATACTCAACAGCAGCATTAATTTTAGGTTTTATGGAAATAGTTCAAAAGCTTATGCCATTCCGGAAAGAGATACTACAGATTTTTACGGAAAACCTGACCAGCGTTTTTTGCTCGACGAATATGTCCGCTTCCCAAATATGGAAGAAGTCATAACTGAAATAATTCCAGAATTAAGGATAAAAAAAGAAAACGGAAATCCCATATTACAAGTACTGAACATCCCTTTCAAAAATTTTTTTAGCGAGCAGGCCCTGATCCTTGTTGATGGTATTCCTATTTCAAACGCCAGGGAAATATTGGATACAGACCCTTTAAGGATTCGTAGCATTGATCTGATAACCAGGCGCTACATGATGGGTGTCACTGAGTTTCCGGGAATAGTTCACTTCAAATCTTACAAGCGCGATTTAGCCGGACTTTCACCTGAATCCAATAGTCTTACCTCCGCGTTCAATGGATTACAGGAGTCAGTAAGTTTACAAGCTCCTTTACTGACCGATTCAAAAATGCCTGATTTGCGCAATTTACTGCTCTATGAACAAAATATTGTGGCAGACGAAACTGGTAAGGCACTCCTCAAGTTCAATACTTCTGATGCAAAAGGCACCTATACAATCAAGGTTCGGGCAATGACCGCTTCTAAACAGATTGTCCACAAGCAATTGAGCTTCAAAGTCAAGTAAATGAAATAATTTCAAGCATTAACATTTAAAAAGACAAACAAACAAGAGTTGCCGTTAGATCTTATCTGTTTACTTATCTTTGTTCCCATGAAATTGTACAACCTGTTCATTAAATTCCGTCTCCAAATAGGCGTCATCACCCTTGCTCTGGCCATCCTGGTTAACATCACCTCCGGATTCTGGCCGGCATTAGCACTTTATATCATATCCGTACTAAGCATATTCACACACTTTTTCATTGGTCCACTCAGACTTATTCAGGAATACCTCGAAGAAGGTGATTTTGAGGGGGCAGAAAAAATCCTGAATGGCATTAAGTACCCTGCCCTGCTCTATAAACCAATCCGCTCTGTCTATTATACATTGAAGGGTAACATTGCAATGACCCAACAGGACTATGATTCAGCCGAAAAACACATGAAAAAAAGTTTGGACCTTGGTCTTCCTATGAAGGAAGCAGAAGGTGCCAATAAGCTTCAACTTGGCATGATGGCCATGCAGCGTGGCAATATGAAAGAAGGTGAAAGCCTGATCAGGTCTGCCATTCGTGCTGGCATTCCAGATAAGGAAAGCGCTGCTATGGCATACCTGCAGATGTGTCAAATTATGATGCAAAAAAGGGAATTCAGGGCGGCTAAAGACTTTTTCAAGAAAGCAAAAGCACAAAAACCATCAACTGAACAAGTTGTTGATCAGATAAAACAAATAGAAAAATACATATCCAGGATGCCCGGATAAAGGGTTCAAAGGGGTTTCATCAGGATTGTTAAATGATGAAGTACCTAGGCTCCAAATATTTCCACTACCTTCTGCTTGCGAAACTCAAATATATTGTCAAGTTGCTTTTTGATGAACAGGGAAACTGCAATATCCCCGAGAAATCCCATTGGCGCTTTGTAGTGAACAATATCGGTCATCTCCACCCCACCTTCAACCGCTTCAAAAT
>Ga0208787_1000259_pt1 | contig 26633 bp, 25 predicted proteins | sample Wag4_2014_7_11_FD_187362 | JGI IMG/M metagenome (GOLD analysis project Ga0208787, IMG submission 187362) | Fresh water microbial communities from Ohio, USA - Utica-2 Time Series HT 2014_7_11 (SPAdes) (version 2) | ecosystem: Environmental > Aquatic > Freshwater > Water tank | place: USA: Ohio...
TTTCTATTTGCTCCACAATATGTCCAGTAGCGGTAGGTTCAATGCTAGGAGGTAAATTATTAAACTGCTCCATGGCCCAGTGGTATAAATGCGTATACTTTTGCACTAGTTCCATGGGTTCTAGTTTTTCTAAAATAGCCTTGGAAGCAATTTTATCTTCGGCTTGTTTGCCTTCTTCTTCAAAATGCCCTGCATCGGTAATATTTCTAACATAACGAACCTTATACCCTTGGTGCACTAAATACCTATATAAAACATCAAATGTAATAAAGGGACGTGCATGGCCTAAATGACTTTCCCCACTTACCGTAGGACCACAAACATACATACCCACATAAGGTACGTTGATGGGTTCAAAAACTTCTTTTTGACGTGTAAGGGAATTGTATAATTTAAGTGGCATAGTTCGTATTGCCTCAAAGATATTTTATTTTAAATTAAATAGGTTAAATCTTATGTAAAATAAAGAGTGCTACTTCTTTAAAATAAGGTCAGCCATGATCATATGATGATCGCTCAGGTTTTCATCCATCGAATCCCATCCCCTAATCTCCCAATCACTACTAGCTAATATATAATCAATTCTTAAAGTGGGAGAGATGCCTACATAAGTAGCTCCAATACCAAAGCCTTTTTCTAAAAATGCATCCTGCCAATTTCCTCTAATGGTTTTATAGGTATAGGAACTGGGTACATCATTAAAATCGCCGGTGATAATGGCGGGGTAATGGGTTCTAGCCAACTTCGTTTTTATAAGTTCTGCTTGTATGGCGCGTTCCATAAAAGCGTTACGCATTTTTCGAAGTACCCCTCTTTTTCCTTTGAAAGTAATGGAATTGGCTACATTAGACTCGTCCATCATCGCATCAAATTCATTTTGCTTGAATCGATAAGAAGCCAAATGAGTGGTGAATATTTGAATAGTGTCGTCTCCTTTTAAAATAGTGGCGCTTATTAAGCTTTCTCCATTTATAAATGCAAAGCGTTCTGCTTTTACTATTTTATATTTTGAATAGAGTATACAGCCAGAAAAATAATCGTTTTGTGCTACTTGAAAATCTTTAGAGAAAAAATGATAGGGATATTTTTTTATAAAATAATTAGCATGGTTCGCAATATCATTAGGTCTCTCATTCGTATTATACTCTTGTAAAGAAATAATATCGGGATTCCACTTTTGAATAGAGTAAGCAATATCCTCTGTGCGTATTTTCAAACTACTTGATGTATTTGTTCCATTAAAGCCTTTCACATTCCAACTTAATACGCGAAGTATACTTTCTTTTCTTTTTTGTGCAAAGGGCGTGCCCGGATGCCAGGCAAATACAGACCAAACTACCTGCCATCCAATAACCAGTGTACCCAAGGGCAGTAAGCTAATAGTGGGCTTAGCGATTAACCAAAAAATACACAATAGAATTTCAATGACAATTAAATAAGGTGTCATTAAACCTAAAAATCCGTTGATCCATATAAAGGAAGAAGGTGTAAAAAAAATGGGATATAAAAATAAAAGGGATACCAGTAGATTAAAAAAAAGAAAAACTTTTTTTCCAAAATTTCTTGCCCTAGATTTTTTTGCCATGCGTATAGGGATTATAAAGACTCATTATTTTTTAGGGGCTAAACTATTATTTAACAAAGCTAATAGTTGATGCATCCATTTACCTAAATCCCTGCCTTTATTTAATAACATTACATACAGAAGCCCAGTACTTGCGGCCACCAAATAGCTTACCAGTAAAGCAAAACTAGCTTGCTCTAAGCTTAAGGCTTGTATAATTAGGTATACTAAAACAAATATCCATACCGGTATGCCTTTTCCTATATTTTTAAGTAGTCGGTACTGGGGTGAAAGACTAGCCACTGCCATGGCCAAGGCCATCACACCTACTTGTGCGCCCATTATAGGTGCATCGGCGCCTAATAAAATATAACTAAGCCCCGCTAAGATGCCTGCATAAAAATAAATTGGAAAAATATGTTTGTTAGCAGCTTGCTCTTGTAATAAATTACCAAAGGCTACTAACCAAATCATATTGGTGAGTAAAACCCAAAATCCGTCATGTATCCAATAATAAGTTAAAATAGTCCAAGGCTGTTGCAAAAATTCAGAGGGGCTGCTTGCTAAAATACCGGGCTGCATTATTTGCGCAAAAAACTGTTCTTCAGGAAGGCTATTTAAATAATAGACAACTTTAAAAAATCCAATAAGCGCATATACCACTAAGTTGATAGAGAGTAAGGCAATTAAAGCATTATTGTCAGCGCCCAATAAAGGCTTGGTTGATTTTTCGTTTTGCATTAGTAAGCGGGTCCTTTCTTTTTCCAAATATACACCAATATAAATCCAATGACAGCTCCTCCTACATGGGCCCATCTTGCGACATTATCTCCTGCTGAATTTTGTATGCCTTTGTATAATTCAAAACCAAAATAGGCAATACCTAGCCATTTTGCTTTTACTGGAAATAGAAAATAAATATAGATATAGGTATTCGGAAATAAATAAACAAAGGCAATTAAAATACCAAAGACTGCGCCACTCGCACCCAAGGTAGCGGTACTCACTGTTTTATTATAATAAGTAGTCATTAAGTCCATCAGTTGTGGTGCTATGCCTGGCGTGGAGAGACTGACTTTATTTTCAGCAAGTATTTGCGTAAGTGGAATATTATGTTTCGCAGAATAATTATAGACAGCCTCCATAAAACCCGATACATTGGTTTTACTCAGTAATAATAAGCGTTCATACTCGGTCGTTAGTGGAACTAATTGATAAGATAATATAGCTAAGTGAATTACTGCAGCACCCAGACCACAGAGCATATAAAAAAGTAAAAATCTTTTAGGGCCCCAAACATTTTCAAGTATGGAACCAAACATCCATAAAGCAAACATATTACCCAGTATATGTCCAAAGTCTCCGTGCAAGAACATATGCGTAATTAATTGCCAAGGCTTGTATAAATCGCTCTGCCATGCATGTAAAGCAAAATAATCTTCAAAAGAAAAAGCACTAGTAGGACCTGCAAAAGTATTTTGAGCTAAAAACATAAGCCCATTAATGATCAATAAATTTTTTATGATCGTAGGAAGAACTTCAAATCGAGTGGGCCTAAATTGGGTCATGCTTTATAATTTGCGTAGGGTGTTTATAGTAAATCTTTTCTTTTTAATTGAACTACATTTTCTATATGAAGTGTATGCGGAAACATATCTACCGGTTGAATTTTAGTAACCGTATACTTTTCATTTAATAAAGATAGGTCTCTTGCTTGTGTAGCAGGGTTACAACTTACATACACAATAATGGGCGCTTCCATGGCTAATAATTTATGTACTAGTTTTTCGTGCATACCTGCTCTTGGCGGATCGGTAATAATTACATCCGGTTTGCCATGGGTTTCAAAAAAAGCATCATCACATATTTTAATCACATCGCCTGCAAAAAAAGCAGTCTCTGTTAATTTATTTAAACTTGCATTTATTTTTGCATCCTCTATCGCTTCTTCAACTACTTCTACTCCAATAATTTTTTTAGCGTTTTTACTACAAAAAATTCCAATGCTTCCTGTGCCGCAGTATAAATCATAGACAATTTCTTTTCCAGTCAGTTCTGCAAAATCGCGTGTGACTTGATATAGTTTTTCTGCCTGCTTAGAATTAGTTTGAAAAAAAGATTTAGGACTTATTTTAAATTGGAAGTCTTCTAAATGCTCTGTGATATAACCGCTGCCTGAATATACTTGAGGTAGGAGGTCCTGCATACTATCATTGCGCTTGGCATTAATAGTATATAATAAGGTAGTTATTTGCGGAAAGCTTTCTAGTAATGCATTAAATAATGCTTCACGCTTTTCTTTATCCTCATAGCCTAAAATTAAATTCACCATCCACTCTCCCTTGGTGGTATTGCGAATAAACATATTACGCACCCAACCTTTATGCTCTTTAATATTATAAAAAGGCATTTTATTTTCTATCGCAAAATTGACTACTGCTTTTCTTAAATCGTTGGTAGGTTCTGCTTGTAAATAACATTTATCTACTTCTACTACTTTTTCAAAAAAACCTCTAGCATGAAATCCTGCCACCCCTGGCGCTTTTTCTAATTGACTTATATCTCCATTTTCAGCAGCCGCCTTCATGGCTTTAAATTCTGAAAAAGGAATAAATTTTTCGGTGGCAAAAGTATATTCCACTTTATTTCTATAACCCTGTGTTTGCTCAGCACCCAAAATAGGAGGAATAGGAGGTAGTGGCACTTTAGCAATTCTTGTTAAATTGTCTACCACTTGTTTATGCTTATATACCAATTGTTGCTCATAAGGAAGCATCTGCCACTGACAACCACCGCATACTCCAAAATGACTACAGAAAGGTGTAACTCTAATGCTAGAATAAGTATGAAAATGTTTGACAAAGCCTTCTGCCCAATCGGCCTTATTTTTTTGTAATTGAATATCAACAATATCACCTGGAACGGCACCTTCTACAAATATCACTTTACCGTCTACTCGAGCTAATGCCTTGCCCTCAGCGGCATAATCTTCAATTAATACTTTTTCTAGTAAAGGGGCTGGTTTAAATTTTCTCACTGAAACAAAGGTACTACCCAAGCATTATATTTATGGTATATATTGTTATTTTTACTCAGCTTTTATAAAGAAAATAAAACAAGGATCCAATGAGAAAATTAGTATTTGCATGCATGGCCGGCTTTCTATTACCAATATGCTTAATAGCGCAAAATACAAAGGGGGCAGTAAATACAAAGGCTAAAACAATTACAAGCCCTGCACCAGTAGGACACGCAATAGAAATAGTTTTAAAACCTTATAAAAATACCAAAGTTTATATAGGGACTAATTATGGAAGAAATAGGGTTTTAGCTGATTCTGCACTACTAAATGAAAAAAGCGAAGGCGTATTTAAATCTACAACAAAATTAACACCAGGTATTTATTTTATAGTCTCTCCTACCTATTCAATTCTATTTGATTTTTTAGTAGATGAGTCACAACATTTTAAAATTATTGCAGACACCTTATCTCTTAATGCATTTCAAATTATAGGTTCTAAAGAAAATGATATTTTTAAAGCCTACTCAAAATCAATCAATGATTTGGGAATGCAATTATCTAGCCTTGAAAATAAATACAAAACCGCAACCAGTGCCAAGGATTCTGCCAGCTTTAAAGAATTGTATTTAACTAAAGATAAAGAAGTGAAAGCCGCTAGAACCAATCTGATAAAAACCTATCCGGGTTCTATGACCAGCTTCTTTTTAAATGTCATGCAACGCCCAGAAGCCCCGGCCATGCCTACTATCAATGGTAAGTTAGATTCACTCTATCCCTACTATTATGTAAAAAATCATTTCTGGGACGAGGTTGTTTTTAATGATAACCGTTTAATTCGCACTCCCTTTTTTGAAGACAAGCTAGATGAATATTTTAAAAATTATGTTTCCAGAGAACCCGATTCAATTATTGAGGAACTACAGTATATGTTAACAGTAGCTAAAACAGGTAAAGAAATTTATCCTTTTTTACTTTTTAAATTTACCAATAAATATATTTCACCAGAATTCATGGGACAAGAAAAAGTATTCTTACACTTGTTCCAAAACTTTTTTGCCAAAGGCGATACAATACTTTTAAATGAAGCTTCAAAAAAATCAATTACAGAAAGAGCCTATAGTATGATGGCCAATCAATTGGGCTTAGCAGCGCCTAGCTTGATTATTAACAGCCCTGAGAATAAAAAAGTTTCTTTATATGATCAAAAGGCACCCTATACCTTTCTTGCTTTTTGGGACCCTACCTGTAGCCATTGTAAAGTAGAAATTCCAAGGTTGGACTCTTTTTACAAAGCTGCTTGGAAAGATTTGAATGTGAAAATATTTTCAGTCAATACTAATTTTAAAGAATTAGCTGCTTGGAAAACCTTTATTCAAGAAAATCATTTAGAAAATTGGACCCATGCCTACCAAACGGAGGAAGATGTAAATAAAGAAATAAAGGCGGGGCTTCCCACCACTATTCGTCAACAGTATGATGTATTTAAAACACCTACTTTTTATTTATTAGATGCTGATAAAAAAATTATAGCTAAAAATTTAAGCTTAGAACAGTTCAACGATTTTTTAAAAAATGCAAATAATAAATTGGCGCCTAAAAAATAGCTAGGTTAAAATACAGCGGCCACTACATCTTTCACCACCTTCGGTTTACCTAGGGTATAGTAATGCAAAACGGGTACACCATAGGCTTTCAGCTCCTTACTTTGTGCAATCAACCACTCGGTGCCTACTTGCTCACAAGCTTCGTCGGTATTGGCTGCTAACATTGCATTTTTTAAATCCGAAGGAATATCAACATAAAAAATATTCGGTAAAATAGTTAACTGCTTTTTATTGGTAATAGGTTTTAGTCCTGGAATAATAGGAACAGTTATACCTATACTTCTACAAGCATCCACATAGTCGAAATATTTTTTGTTATCAAAAAACATTTGTGTCATAATGTATTCAGCACCTGCATCTACTTTATCTTTTGCTCTTTGTAAATCAAATTCCATACTTGGCGCTTCAAAATGTTTTTCTGGGTAACCCGACACGCCCATGCAAAAATTAGTTTTGCTGCCGTTCACAATATCTTTGTCTAAATATTCTCCTTTATTTAATCCAACTACTTGTTCTAATAATTCAATAGCCTGCTTATTACCATTGGGCTCTGGAATAAATGTCTTTTGATTTTTTTCAGCGTCGCCTCTTAAAACTAATAAATTATCAATGCCTAAAAATTGTAAATCAATTAAGGCATCTTCTGTTTCTCTTTTTGAAAATCCGCCACAAATAATATGGGGTACTGCATCTACATTATAATGGTTCATAATGGCCGCACAAATACCTACTGTGCCAGGACGCTTACGTACATCAATTTTTTCCTGCGTACCATCTTCCTTTGTTCTTGTGATCGTTTCACTGCGGTGGTAAGTTACATTAATCCATGAAGGCTTAAATTCCATTAGAGGATCTAAGTGTTCATATATGTAAGAAATGGTTTTACCTTTTAGAGGAGGTAATACCTCGAATGACACCAATGTGTCTTTGGCTTTCGCCAAATGTTCCGTCACCTTCATATTCAATTTGCTTTACTAGTGTTTGGGTTGTTTCTAAATAGAAACCTAACGCAAGACGCTATGTTGCAAAAATATATAATATTATTAAGCTATAGGTCGAAAAGCCTTATTTACCCTTATTTTTGTGTAAATTTCTATTGTGATACTCGCTATACATACCGATAAACTAATAAAGCAATACAAGGGCCGCAAAGTAGTGGACCAAGTAAGCATTTCTGTGAAACAAGGTGAGATTGTGGGCTTATTAGGACCCAATGGTGCAGGCAAGACCACCACTTTCTATATGGTAGTGGGCTTAATTGCCCCCGATGAAGGGCGCGTATTCTTAAATGAGGAAGATATTACTAGGCTTCCTATGTACAAAAGAGCACAAATGGGCTTGGGCTACTTACCACAAGAAGCTAGTGTGTTTAGAAAGCTAACGGTAGCAGATAATATCATGGCTGTTTTAGAAATGACCAAACTTACTAAGGGCGAAAGAGAATTTAAATTAGATAGTTTATTGGATGAATTTAATTTGCATCAGGTGCGCAATAATAATGGCGATAGTTTAAGTGGAGGTGAAAGAAGAAGAACTGAAATAGCCAGAGCATTGGCGGTGGATCCTAAATTTATTTTATTAGATGAGCCTTTTGCAGGCGTTGATCCCATTGCAGTAGAAGATATACAGTCGGTAGTAGCTAGATTAAAATTAAAAGACATTGGAATTTTAATTACAGATCATAATGTAAACGAAACACTTTCTATTTGTGATAGAGCCTATTTATTAATAGAAGGAAAAATATTTAAACATGGTACTGCGGAAGAATTAGCAGAAGACGATCAAGTGCGTCGATTATACTTAGGCACGAACTTTGAATTAAAACGCAAAGACTGGATCATTGAAATGGGCCAGAAAGCAAGATAAGCAAGCTATGAAAATATTTAGCCCCGCATTGTCAAGATTAGCGCGCCTTCGTTATGGGCAAATTGAACATTGGGTAAATGAACCTATTTCGGCACAAAGAGAAGTTTTACAAGATTTAATTACACATGGTCAATATACACAGTTTGGTTTAAAATATCAATTTGCAGAAATATTTGATATTCGAAAATTTAAAGCCACTGTTCCTATTCACGAATACGAAGACCTCAAACCTTATATAGAACAAATATTAGAAGCAGAAGAAGGCGTGCTCTGGAACACGCCCGTAGAGTGGTTTGCGAAGAGTAGTGGTACCACCAGTGATAAAAGTAAATTTATTCCGCTCACTAAAGAAAGTATTGAGGACAATCATTTTCAAGCGTCCAAAGACGTACTCACTAGTTATTATCATGCACTACCCGATAGTGATTTATTAACAGGTAAAGGCTTAGTTATTGGTGGAAGTCATCAAGTGCATCCTATTAAAGATGATATTCAATTTGGTGATTTAAGTGCGGTCTTATTACAAAATTCTCCCTTCTGGGCAAGCTTTATTCGTACACCAGAATTATCCATTGCCTTAATGGATGAATGGGAAAATAAAATAGAAAGCTTAGCACAAAGTACCATTGAAGAAAATGTAACCTCTATTGCAGGCGTACCTACTTGGACCCTAGTCTTATTAAAAAGAATTTTAGAAATTACGGGGAAGACAAACATTAAAGAAGTTTGGCCCAATTTTGAATTATATATTCACGGCGGTGTTTCTTTCACACCTTATAAAGAACAATTCAATAAAATCATTGGACCTAATTGTAATTATATAGAAATATATAATGCCAGTGAAGGTTTTTTTGCGGCCCAAGATAGAATTGATGAAGAGGGTATGTTACTCTATTTACAACATGGCATTTTTTATGAGTTCATGCCAGTGGAGGAATATGGAAAACCGCATCCCATTACGTATGGATTAAATAAAGTGGTGATAGGAAAAAATTATGCCATTGTTATAAGTACCAATAGTGGACTATGGCGATATTTAGTGGGAGACACTATTCAATTTGTAAGCATAAGCCCCTATAGAATAAAAGTAAGTGGAAGATTAAAACAATTTATCAATGCTTTTGGAGAAGAACTTATTGCAGATAATAGCGATAAAGCCATTAGTGAAACCTGCTCTGCCTTAGGCCTTACGATTAAAGAGTATACAGCAGCCCCTATATATATGTCAGATCAAAATACGGGTGCACATGAATGGTTAATTGAATTTGATGAAAACCCCAAAGACCTTGAAGCCTTTACCCTTTTATTAGATAAAAATTTACAAGCAGCCAATAGTGACTACGAGGCGAAGAGACATAAAAATATTGCACTAGGCCTTCCACAAATAACAGCAGTGAGAGCGGGTTGTTTTCATGACTGGCTCAAACAAAAAGGAAAACTAGGTGGACAACATAAAGTACCTAGGCTGTCAAATGAGCGTAAATTTGTAGAGGAAATAAAATTGATTCACCAACTAGGCTAATAAAATAAATACAATGATTGAAACCTTAGGTTGGATTGCGACCGCTGTTGTAGTGGGTTCATTTGGAATACAGAATCAAAGAAAACTAAGGATAGTGAATATGACCGGTAGTATTCTTTGGCTTGGTTATGGTTTTTTAAAACAGGATAATCCTATTATATTTGTGAATATTAGTATTATAGTAATGCATACTTATTGGTTTATTAAAAATAAAAAACAATGAAATTATTAGCAGGAAAAGTAGCCATTGTAACCGGAGCCGCTAGAGGCATTGGTGCAGCGATTGCTTTAAAATTAGCAGAGCAAGGTGCCCATATCGCATTCACATATGTAAGCGATAGTAGCGCAGAGAAAGCCAATAGTTTAGTAGCTGAAATAGAAAACTTAGGCGTAAAAGCAAAAGCCTATAAAACCAATGCAGCCGATTTTGCTGCCTGTGAAAGTTTCGTGAATGATGTGGTAGCTAGTTTTGGTACTGTAGATATTTGTGTGAACAATGCAGGTATATCAAAAGATAATTTATTATTACGCATGACCCCAGAACAATGGGATGATGTAATGAATACGAATTTGAAAAGCGTTTACAATATGACCAAGCATGTCATACGCCCTATGATGAAAGCAAAGAGTGGAAGTATTATTAATATGAGTTCTATTATTGGTATTCGTGGTAATGCAGGACAGAGTAGTTATGCAGCAAGCAAGGCTGGTATCATTGGATTTACAAAGTCTATTGCTTTAGAAATTGGCAGTCGTAATATAAGATGCAATGCCATTGCCCCTGGTTTTGTAGAAACCGATATGACACATTATTTAAATGAAGGGGATGCAGGAAAAGCTTTCTTAGATAAAATTCCTTTGGGTCGTTTTGGAAAAGCAGAAGAGATTGCAAACACCACTTTATTTTTAGCAAGTGATTTAAGTAGTTATATCACAGGACAGGTGATAAGCGCTTGCGGCGGTTTGAATATTTAAAGAACTTACTATAATTTATAGAGATTGTATTAATAAAAAAGGAGCTCAAAATAATGGGCTCCTTTTTTATGCTAGTTTATTTAACTTATTAAATTCTTGCATCAATTTCTTTTTTCAAATCGGCATAAATACTTTCTACCGTACCTTCTCCTGTGATACCTACTACTTTATTAAACTGTGCATAGTAAGTAGCTACTGCTGTTGTTTTATCATGGTACTCTTTAATTCTTGCACGAATAATAGTTTCATTGGTATCATCGCTTCTGCCCGATGTTAAACCACGGCCCAATAATCTTTTTACCAATTCTTCTTCACTCACTTCTAAGGCTAAGACTAGATTAATTTCATTATTTTTTTCTTTTAATAATGTATCTAAGGCAATACACTGTGCTGTAGTTCGAGGAAAACCATCAAATAAAAAACCTTTGGCATCCGGTCTTGCATCCATAAAATTTCCCACCATGCCAATGACTACTGCATCTGGTACTAGTTGACCCGCGTCCATTAAGCGCTTGGCTTCCATACCTAATTCAGTTTGATTTGCAATTTCTGTTCTTAATAAATTTCCAGTGCTAAGGTGTTCTAAGCCAAAAGATTCAATGATATTTTCACTTTGAGTTCCCTTGCCGCTGCCCGGAGGGCCAAATAAGATTAAATTAAACATGCTGTGGAGTTGTGTTCAAAGATACTAAATTGAGGTAAATCTTAATTGTGAAAATTTAGTTATTGCTAAAATTTTATGCGCCTCTAAACAAAATAGATGAATAGTTGTTAGTATTTTTAACATTGAAATAAGGTCTATGTATAAAATTATCTTTTGTTTACTATTATTAAGCACGGGAGCCTGCTCTCAGTCGCCAAATAACAGCCCATTAAAAAAAGCTCCTATGTCAGCAAGCCAAAACAAGTACTATTCTACTACCAGCAAAGAGAAATTAGTATTAGCCGATAGCGTTTGGAAACAAGTCCTATCGCCTGAAGTATATCATATTTCAAGACAGAAGGGAACCGAAAGGCCCTTTACTAGTGCTTTTGAAACAAGTAAGGAAGTAGGCACTTTTCATTGTGCTGCCTGCGGTAACCCCTTATTTAAAAGTACAGCCAAGTTTGAAAGTGGTTGTGGCTGGCCTAGTTTTTTTGAACCTATCACCAAGGGCTCTGTAATATATATACCCGACAACACACTTGGTATGCAACGTACCGAAGTTGAATGCGGAAAATGTAAGGGCCATCTAGGACATGTATTTGAAGATGGTCCACCGCCTACAGGATTGCGTTACTGTATTAACGGAGTAGTCTTAAGTTTAGAAAAATAATTAGCGCTTAATTAAATAAGAATTGTTTACGCAGCAGCAACTAAACTTGCTTTATGTTTTTTCGTGAAATAATACATGGCATAGAGGGTTATGAATACGCCTACAAAAGAAAGTATCATCACACTTTGTGAAAAAAACGCTGTCCATTTTATTTGTAGACTCATACCTTCTTTGACAAGCATCACAGATACACTTCCTACATAACCCACCGAATCGGCCACATAAATAAAGAAACCTGCATTGCCTTTCATAGAGAAGGCTGCAATGAGCCTATCAAAGAAAATAGAATTAAAAGGTATATACACTAAGTATAAACCAAGTCCTACCAATAGCATCCACCAGAATGGGTCTAATAATTTTTCTGAGAAATAATAAGTAGAAACGCCTGCAATTATAAAACCTAGTAAAATAAAAACATGGGCCACCATCAAGGCCTTGAAACTATTTTTAATAAAAACCACGGCGCCCATTATAATTAAAATAAAAATAGTAATGGGAATTTCAGTTTGCGTAAATAGAGCAGGTCTTGAACTAAAGCCCATCTCCTTCCACATATCAGCTGAAAAATTATCGCGTATGTCTCTAAAAATAGTGGCGAATAAATAAATAGCTACAAAGGCAATGATGCCAGGTAAATATTGTTTTAGTAAAAATTTACGCTCCACGCCGGACATAGGAATGCGTTTAGTTCTAAGCATTTCATCTTCTTCGGAAGGAGGCGGTACTTTTTCTAAACCATATACACATATAATAAGTGGTAAGGCGAAAACCAATCCTGTACAAAATGGAACCCAAAACTCTGTAATATGATATTGCTCCATTAACCAAGCCCCCACCGACTTTACCCAACCAGAAGAAAATATAAAACTCACGGCAAGTGCTGCCCCAATAAAATCAGTACTCTTGCGTCCTTCTACATAAGAAAAAATAACCCCCCATAACATACCCAAGGGAAACCCATTTAAAAATAAAAATATAACATTATAGGGTGCGGGCACAATAGCAAACAATAACCAAGCCAGCCAAGAAATACCTGTCAATAAAAAAATAATTTTATACCTATTTTCTTTTTGAAGACCTGAAATAAATTTAATGCCGTAAAATTTAGCCAACATATAGCCTAGCATTTGACTAATAACTAGCGCTGTTTTATAAGCAATAGGGCCAAAGCTGAGTCCGTCAAATGTGCAAACAGTGAATGATTTTCTAAAACCAAAAATAAATACATAGGTTCCAAAAGAAACAAGGGCTGCATAAAGAGCAATGGATTTATCTTTGGACAAGACGGGCATATGTATCTTTTTTAATAGGCTTCTCAAATTTACATTTTATACATGTATAATATTGACTAAATTAGTGTTTTATGAAACGACCTTCTATTTGTATTTCACCTATTGATTGGGGCCTAGGACATGCCACTAGATGTATTACAATCGTTAAGGCCTTTGAAAAATTAGGCTACCAAGTATTTGTTGCAACAGAAGGATATCATGAGGTCATTTTAAGAGAAGCCCTTCCCCATGCGCATTTTTTACATTTAAGAGGCTACCGCATTCGCTATGCTAAATGGGGTTTTAATCTTCCTATTGTACTACTATTTCAATTACCTAAAATTATATATAGTATAATTCATGAGAACAATTGGTTGAAAAAAGCGCATGCACAATATCAATTTGATATGATTGTTTCCGATAATCGCTTTGGATTTTATCATAAACAAGTACCTAATGTTTTTATAACTCATCAGCTTAATTTGCAAATGCATTTTGCTTGGGCCACCCGCTTATTTCAAAAAATACAATATGCTTGGTTAAAAAAATATACTGCTTGTTGGATTCCCGATATAGAAGGCGCCCATAATTTATCGGGTATTTTAGCGAATCCAAAATACAAGCCTAGTATACCTTTATGGTATATGGGTTGTTTGTCAAGACTAATTGATACCCCTATTGATACTAGTGCTGATAATAGCAGTTCTATTCGTGGCGCTACTAATAATAATCAAAATGTTTTTTTAGGTATTGTTTCAGGACCTGAGCCACAAAGAACCTTGCTTGAAAATTTATTATGGAAAGCAGGTAACAAATTAAATATTCCCTTTGTTGTCATTGCAGGCACTCCTTCTAAAGAAGCGCCTAATAAAATAATGGCGGAAAATAAAAACGCCATACTTTATGCACATTTAGCGGCCCCTCAATTAGTTCGAGAAATTAAAAGAGCAGATTATATTATTTGCAGAGGCGGCTATACTACTTTGATGGAATTAATTCCTTTTGAAAAAAAATTAATTTTTATTCCCACCCCTGGGCAAACAGAACAAATGTATTTAGGAAAATTATGGCAGGAAAAAAATTGGGCACTTTGTTATGCGCAAGAAAATTTTAAATTAAATGTTGCTTTAGAAGAAGCGAAAAGTTTTCATTTTAAACAAGCGCCCTTTAAAGCTTTTTCTATAGAAGCACTAGAGGCTGCCATAAAGCAGTTATCTTTATAAATATGGCAGTTAAAAAAATTAATATTGACGATTTTATAATTGAAACAAGTACTAGAATTGGTTTAAGCCTTCGTTCAAGTATTATTATAGATGTAAGAAGTCCAGCAGAATTTGAACATGCACATATTCCCTCTGCCCTTAACATCCCCTTATTTGATAATGAGCAGCGGGCAATGATTGGCACCACTTATAAAAAACAAAGCAGGGAAGCGGCTATCAAGGCGGGTTTACCGCTTTTTGGAACAAAAATGTTACCCATGGTTGAGACAGTGGAGGCATGGATAAAGGATAAACAAAAAGAAAATGATTTGACGAAGCCCACTATATATGTGCATTGTTGGAGAGGCGGCATGCGCAGTGCGGCAGTGGCTTGGTTATTAGATTTGTATGGCTATAAAGTCATTCAATTAACAGGGGGCTATAAAGCTTATCGCAATTGGGTGCTTACACAATTTACAATTCCCTATAGATTAAAAGTTGTTGGTGGTTACACCGGCTCTGGTAAAACAGAAATTTTACATGCATTGCAAGAAAAAAATTATGCAGTGATAGATTTAGAGGGGCTAGCACATCATAAAGGTTCTGCCTATGGTGCCATTGGACAATTGCCGCAACCAAGTCAAGAAATGTTTGAAAATATTTTAGCTGAAAAATTATTTGAAGTTAATAAAAAACAAAAAAGTATTTGGATAGAAGATGAAAGTCAAAGAATCGGAACGGTTTTAATTCCTACACCCTTATTTCATTTAATGCGAAGTAGTACTTGTTATTTTATGACCATTCCTTTTGAGCAAAGACTTAATTTTATTGTAGACGGTTACGGAAACTTTGATCAAAAAAGTTTAATAGAGGCTACGATGCGTATACAAAAAAGATTAGGTGGCCTAGAAACCAAGACAGCTGTTGATTTGATTACAGCAGGCGCCTTGAAAGAAGCCTTCGCCATTTTATTAAAATACTATGATAAGTGGTATGAAAAAAATACAAAAAAGGAAGTGCTTCCTAAAATAGAATTAATTCCCGTTTCGTCTGAGGTAGTCGATCCAATTCATAATGCCCAATTATTAGAAAAGCTAAGTGAATGATGCCTATCATCATTTATTATTTAACTTTTTAGGTTATCTTCAATTTTATAAATTATGCAACAATTAATTGCTTGGTGGATGTTCACCATTAGAGGTTGGAAAATTGAAGGTAAATTTCACTTTGAATTACCTAAGTCTATTATGATAGTAGCCCCTCATACGCATTGGGTTGATTTTTTTATAGGAATAGCTGTTCGAAAAAAATTGCAGTTTGAGTTTGTACATTTTTTAGGCAAGAGCGAACTTTTTTGGCCCCCACTAGGTTGGCTTTTACGTTATTTAGGTGCCTACCCGGTAAATAGACAGCAGAAGCAGAATATGGTAGACCAAGTAGTGGCTATTTTTAATAAAAAAGAGCGGTTTCACCTTGCGCTTTCCCCCGAGGGAACCCGTAAAAAGGTAACAAAACTTAGGTCTGGCTTTTATCATATTGCCAAAAATGCAAATATTCCCATAGTCATGGTGGGTTTTGACTTTGCCCAAAGAAGGGTGGTTTTTGCCGAGCCCTTTTTTGCCTCAGCAGACGAAAAAGCTGATAAACACAATATTGTACAGTTTTTCAAGCAATTTAAAGGCTATATCCCCGAATATGGGATCACCGAAGACCTGGAAAATTAGTCTCTTGTTTAACAAAATATTGTTTTTCGGTATAAACTATATTAGTATTTTTGTTATAGACCTATTTATATTCATTTAAAATTAAACAGATACAGTATGAAAAGTAAAATTTTTTTAGCGCTTGCGGTTCTTAGCATCGGTGCTTATTCTTGCGTAAGTCCTAAAAAATTGCAAGATGCAGAAGCTAAATACGGCCAGTTAAACGGAGCCTATGCCGATTTACAAGGTAAATACCGTGATGCACAAGATGCGATCACTAAAAGTAAAACTGATGCGGAAAGAGCTTCTGATAAAACAAAATCATTACAAAGCACGATTGACGAATTAAACAAACAAGTTGATTTCTTAAAATCTAATAACAATGTTGTTTTAAGTCAATTAAAAGATATGTCTGTTGTGACAGGTGCACAAGCAGAAAGCATTAAAAAATCATTAGACAATATTGGTGCTAAGGATTTATATATCCAAGGTTTACAAAGTTCAATGGCGCGCAAGGATTCTATCAACATGAACTTGGTGATGAATTTGAAAGGTGCGATTGGCGATTTAAGCGATGGCGATATCAATGTGAAAGTAGATAAAGGTGTTGTATACGTTGACATTTCAGATAAGTTATTATTTAAAAGCGGCAGCTTCAACATCACTGATAAAGCAAAAGTAGTTTTAGGTAAAGTAGCAAAAGTATTGGCTGCACAACCTGCTATTGAGTTTATGGTAGAAGGCCATACCGATTCTAAGCAATTAATTAGCGGTGGTAGTTTAATGGAAGACAACTGGGACTTAAGTGTGAAAAGAGCCACTACTATTGTTCGTGTTTTACAAGACACTTATGGTATCGATCCTAAGCGTATGACAGCAGCTGGTAGAAGTGAATACATTCCTATTGCAGAAAATAATTCGTCAGAAAATAGAGCAAGAAATCGCAGAACAAGAATTGTAATCCTTCCTCAATTAGATCAATTCTTTCAATTGTTAGAGAAGAAGTAATTTCTTTTCTCAGTTTTAAAATAGTGTAAGCCCTTCCCGTTCATTCGGGAGGGGTTTATTTTTATAGGAAGTTTTCGTTTTTAGTTTTCCACCTCTTACTATAATGAGGGGTCAAGCCCGTATCTTCGCAACATGCAAGAAGCGTATTTGAATGGTTTAAACGAAAAGCAATTAGAGGCGGTATTACATATTAAAGGCCCCTTAATGATTATTGCTGGCGCGGGTAGTGGTAAAACAAAGGTCTTAACCACCCGTGTGGCGCATCTAATGCATAGTGGCGTTGATTCATTTAATATATTGGCACTTACTTTTACTAATAAGGCGGCAGCTGAAATGAAAGAGCGTGTCGAAAAAGCACTTGGCAATACCGAAGCAAGAAATTTATATATTGGCACTTTTCACAGTGTCTTTGCAAGAATACTAAGAGCCGAAGCAGATAAGCTAGGTTACCCAAAAAGTTTTACCATTTATGATACCGATGATTCTCGTTCTGTAATAAAAGCAGTAGTAAATGATATGGGTTTAGATGATAAATTATACAAACCCAATATTGTACACAATCGTATCTCAGGTGCTAAGAATGCATTAGTAGGCCCCGCTGAATATGCAATGGATACTTTTTTAAAGCAGGAAGATGCAAGATCGAACCGACCCGCTATTGCAGAAATTTATGCAAGTTACGCAGCTCGCTGTTTTAAAAACGGGGCGATGGACTTTGATGATTTACTTTTTAAAATGCATGAGCTATTACAAAATTTTCCAGAGGTACTTCATAAATACCAACATAAGTTTAAGTATATATTAATTGATGAGTACCAGGATACCAATCCCGTGCAGTATCAAATTGCCAAATTACTTGCAGCCGTGCATGAAAATTTATGTGTGGTGGGTGATGATGCACAAAGTATTTATAGCTTCCGTGGTGCCACTATAGAAAATATTTTACAGTTTCAAAAAGACTATGACGATGTAAAGTTGGTGAAGCTGGAACAAAATTATAGAAGTAGTCAATCTATTATTGGTGTAGCAAATCATGTCATTAAAAATAATGTAGGACAAATTCCCAAAGAGTTATGGACAGAAAACGAAACAGGGGATAAAATAAAGTTAGTGCGCACCATGACCGATAATGACGAAGGAAAGTACATAGCCGACGCCATTCAAGAAAATAAATTAAGAAATCATTTTTACAATAAAGACTTTGCTATTTTATATAGAACCAATGCACAAAGTAGATCCTTTGAGGAAAGTTTAAGAAGAACAGGCATTGCTTATAAGATATACGGTGGGCTTAGCTTCTATCAAAGAAAAGAGGTGAAGGATTATATTGCTTATCTGCGCATTATTTCCAATACCAAGGACGAAGAAGGGCTTAAAAGAATTATTAATTATCCTGCTAGAGGCATTGGTAAAACTACCATGGAAAAATGTTTGGTCATTGCGGGTGAACAAAATATTACTTTTTTTGAAGTACTAGAAAAAGCAAAAGGCTTTGGATTTAAAGCAGGCACACTCACGGCTATTGAAGAGTTTGTGACCATGATTAAGTATTTTCAAAATCAACTCACTAAACACAATGCCTACGATGTGGCCGTGCAAGTGGGCAAGCATACTAATTTAGTAAAAGAATTATTTAATGATAAGTCTACCGAAGGTTTAGCGCGTTATGAAAACATTCAAGAATTGTTAAACTCAATTAAAGAGTGGACAGAAAGCCCAAGTAACGACGACGGAGAATTAGGAGATAAAAGTTTAGGATCTTATTTACAACAAATTACTTTGATCACTGATGCAGATAACGATAACGGCAATGAGGACACTGTTAAATTAATGACGGTGCATGCAGCTAAGGGATTAGAATTTGCCTGTGTATTTTTAGTGGGGCTGGAAGAATCTTTATTTCCTAGCGGCATGAGTGTAAACACAAGAGAAGAATTAGAGGAAGAAAGAAGATTATTTTATGTAGCAGTAACGAGGGCCAAAAAACATTTATGGTTAACCTATGCCAATACCCGCTACAGATATGGGCAATTAGTACAAAACGATCCTAGCCGTTTTATTGATGAAATGCCAGAAGATCAAATTGACAAGAGTAGTTCTGGTGGTGGAGCAAGAAACCAATCTAGTGGTTGGGGTTCGGCCTATGATAGAATGCAGGGCGGAAATAATAAAAGCTGGATTGATCCAGAAAAGGCATCTAGTAAAAAAGCAGAGGGATCCAAACCTAGTTATTTACCGGTAGTACCGCCCCATACTTTAAATAAAAACCATATCCCTTCGGCTAATTTCACTCCCTGTGATCCTTCGGCCCTAGAAGCTGGCAATAAAATTGAGCATCAAAAATTTGGATTTGGGGTGATTAAAGAAATCGAAGGGTCGGCCCATAATCCTATTGCCATTATCCTTTTTGATAAAAATGGCGAGAAAAAGATCATGTTGAACTACGCCAAGCTTAGTATAATACCCTAAAAGTCTTTCGATATCGGAAAAATAAAGGTCCAATTAGCCCAAAGCCCTCTTCTAGCTAGGCTTTTTGATTATTTTTGTACTGCGTTGCATTTTTAAAATGCATTGAATTAAAAATTGAAACTATGATTACCACAGGCAATACCATTGTAAGTATCTATACCGAAATGACTCCTAATCCAGAAACGATGAAGTTTGTGGCGAACAAACTATTGTATCCTGGTAAAAGTATTGACATTGCCGACGAAAATCTAGCCTTTGCTTCGCCACTTGCTAAAGAATTATTTAGTTTCCCTTTTATTAAAAGTGTTTTTATTGCAAGCAATTTTGTAACGCTTACAAAAAACACAGAGCAAGATGACTGGCAGGACGTCATCCCTACTATTAAAACTTTTTTGAAAGAATATTTAGAAAATGGTGGTATCGTGGTGAATGAAGAAGAGGTAGCTAAAATGAAACAAGAAGCTAGCAACACCGTTAACGCCGATGATGATGATGTAGTAAAGCGTATTAAAGAATTATTAGAAAATTATGTGAAGCCCGCAGTAGAAATGGACGGCGGCGCCATTCAATTTAAAAGTTATAACGAAGGCATCGTAAATTTAATGTTACAAGGTTCTTGTAGCGGTTGCCCTTCAAGCATGGTTACCCTTAAAGCAGGTATTGAAGGCATGATGAAGCGCATGATTCCTGAAGTAAAAGAAGTAGTAGCAGAAGCCGAGTAGTAATTTAAATAGCCTTAATTAAATATAAGGCCATTTAAATATACCCTCTAATGATTTTGTTCAAAAAATTAAAAATTTTTCGAACTTTTATTCAGCTACAACTTACCGTAAAGTGCTCTCAATTTTTCTCGACTGATTTTGCTCTCCCAATTTGGGCCCAAGGCGTTTTCCCATAAAGGCTTCATACCAAGAGATACATTAATCATGGTATCAAATTGTTCTTCCGTTAATCCAGCACAGATACCCGTAGGAATTTCAATTTTATTCTTTTCTACCATGAACTTAAACTCTTCTACGCCTGCTGGATAATATTCTTCCAAATGATTCATAACAATACAATTACCAATACCATGCTTCGTGCCTAATAAATAACTAAGGCCATAGCTAACCGCATGTGCTACGCCCACTTGACTATAGGCAATGCTCATACCTCCTGCAAAAGAAGCCATCATTAATTGATCATCGCTTTCTTCATCCCATTTATCCTTCTGCACAAATATTTTTTGACAAAGGTCCAGGGCCTTTTCTCCATAGCTTTTGCTAAACTCGTTTAAAAAAGTACCTTCTAAACTTTCAATACAATGAATATAACAATCCATGCCAGTATAAAAACGTTGATTGGCTGGAACGTTCTTTGTTAATTCAGGATCCAATACAATTTGATTAAAGGGCGTGAAGTCGGAATTCATGCCTAGCTTACGTGTAGGCCCTGTTAATACAGTGGTGCGACTTACTTCAGCACCTGTTCCACTTAAGGTAGGTATACCTACTTTATATACACCAGGTAATTTTACTAAGTCCCAACCTTGATAGTCTGCAGAAGAACCGGGATTAGTCATCATTAAAGCAACCGCTTTGGCTAAATCTAAAGTGGAGCCGCCGCCAATACCTATAATACCACTCACTTCTCCAAACTCTGCTTTTAGTTCAGCTGCGAGCGCATCTACTTGTTTTGTTTTAGGTTCATGCGTAACATCAACGTATACAATTTTATCTTTTCCTCTTAAGGGTATTCTACCGGCTAATGGTTTGCCCACAAAAAAATGATCTAAAAAAAATATCATTGGATAATCACCCTTACGATGTGGGGCAATGATTTCATCTACTTGATTAAAAGAACCACGACCAAAGACAACATAGTCAACCATTTTAAAATTACGAAATTGCATATTTATTTTTTTACTATTATTAAAGTTACAATCTTATTAATATTTACGCTGATAATTTTTTAAAACAATTATTTTATAACTGCCTATTTTGAAAGTAAGCGTTATAATAGTTTCGCTGCTTTAATTAAATCTTCTGGTGTATCTATCTCTATGCCCATATAATTTGTTACTACCATTTTAATAGAAACACCATTTTCTAAATAACGAAGGCATTCAATTTTTTCTGCCGCTTCTAATGGGGAGATAGGCCAGTTTGTAAAATTAAGGAGGGCTTGTTTTTTAAATGCATAGACCCCAATATGTTCGTAATAAGGAATAGCTATTTCGGTATTTCTTGGATAAGGAATAACACTGCGTGAAAAAAATAGTGCATGCATGTTTTTATCAACAGCTACTTTTACATAATTAGGGTCGGCAATTAAATCCGAATTAGTTAATGCCTGCATGAGGGAGGCCACTTCTACTTTATTGTCTTTAAAAACTGCAATTAGTTTTTCAAGCGGTTCTTTTTTTACAAAGGGTTCGTCTCCTTGTACATTCACTACTATATCTATAGCTAAATGCTCGATGGCTTCCGCAATTCTATCTGATCCGCTTTCATGTTCTTTTTTACTCATAAGAGCCTTACCACCGTGTGAAGTAATTTCATTGAAAATAATTTCACTATCGGTTACCACATAGACTTCATCGAAAAGGCCCGTTGCCACTGTATTATCATAGGTATGTCTAATGACTGTTTTAGCACCTAGGGCCTGCATTAGTTTTGCGGGAAAGCGAGTAGCTGCATAGCGGGCCGGTATAAAGGCTCCAATTTTAGTCATTGTTTTTTGCTTAATTATCTTTTTAAAATTGGATTAGTAATCTGATTTTATCGATTTATCAAAGGGCGCCTTTAGTTGATACAATAAGGACTTATCTTTTGAATTATCCATTACATCCAGTCCATAAACAATTTCATTCATGGGTGTATAATTATAAGTACCTAATAAACGGTCCCAGAACGAAAATATATTTCCGTAATTGCTATCGGTTTGTGGACGTGTAATATGATGATGAATTCTATGCATATTAGGTGATACTATTATGTATCCAAAACTTTGGTCGAACCATTTAGGAATTTTAATGTTCGCATGATTAAATTGAGTAAGTACCACACTTAAACTTTGGTATACCATCACAATCCAAATAGGTGTACCTAAAACAAATACAGCTAGAATAGCAAATAAGGCTCTTACCACCGACTCGCCCGGATGATGCCTATTGCCTGTAGTCGTGTCTACCTGTGTATCGGCGTGGTGCACCATATGAAATTTCCATAAAAATTTTACTTTATGTTCTATCATATGAACTAAATAGGCTCCTATAAAATCTAATAATAATAAACCCACAATTGCTTCCACCCAAGGGCTTAATTGAATAATATGAAGTAATCCAAAATTTTCAGCTATTGTCCAGTCACTCACTTTTACCATTAGAAGTGCGAATAAAAAATTAATCACAATAGTAGTGAAAGTAAAAAAGAAATTCAGGCCCGCGTGTTTGACCTTATTGTATTTAAAATTAAATAAGGGTGCTGCTATTTCTACCAACCAGAAAAAACTGATGCCCCCTGCTAATAGCAAGGCCCTGTGTGCACTTGGTATATGTTCGAAATAGTTTTTAATTAAGTCTAGCATGGTCGTTTATTTATAGTATAAATGTAAATAAAAAAACCCGATGTTCCATTGATTGGGCCACCGGGTTTCTATTATTAAAGCGATTAAAAACAAACGCTTTATAGGGTAGGGATTATTTTAACTATTTAACATTAAAGGCATTACCAACATGAGTAGGTCCTCTCCTGGCGCTTGCTCAGAAGGTTTAATAAGGCCGGCCTTGCTAGGTGTAGAGAGTTCTAAGTATACATCATCGGTATCGGCAGCAGATAACATTTCAATTAAAAATTTTGCATTAAATGCAATTTGAATGTCTTCTCCTTTGTATTCACAACTCATGCGCTCATTTCCTTCAAAACTAAAGTCAATATCTTGGGCAGCCATTTGTAATTCATTGCCTGTAATATTTAATGCCACTTGATTCGTGCTTTTATTACTAAATACATTCACGCGACGAAGTGCATTTTGAAAATCATGCTTGTTCACCGTTAAGCGGTAAGGATTATCTGAAGGTATGACCACTTTATAATCAGGGAAACGCGCGTCAATTAATCGACAAATTAATTGAGTAGAACCATGGTCTACAAAAAGATGATTATTGTTAAAGCTTAAAGTGATAGGATCTTCGTTGTCAGGTAAAGCATTCTTTAATAAGTTCAAAGGTTTTTTAGGCACAATGAAAGAAGCGTTTTGTTTTGCTTGGGTATCGGTTCTTTTATAACGCACTAAACGGTGTGCATCGGTAGCTACAAACTGAACGCTGTCCTTGGTTAGTTCAAAGAACACACCGGTCATGGCAGGGCGTAAGTCATCGCCGCTCACGGCAAATAATGTTTTATTGATAGCCGTTAACAAACTACTACTAGTCATGTTAAAGCCAGTGGTGTCATCGGCTGTAGGTTCTTTCGGAAAATTATCTGGATTTTCTCCCATTACTTTATACTTACCATTATCGCTGGTAATTTCTACGCTATAATTTTTATCTATATTGAAAGTAAGTGGTTGGTCTGCAATATTTTTTAAAGAATCAATTAATATTTTAGCGGGAATACAAACACGGCCATTGGCCTTGCTTTCCACATCCATTTGAACGCGCATAACCGTTTCTAAATCGGTAGCTACAATATTTAATTTTTTATCTTCGATTTCGAATAAAAAGTCTTCCAAGATAGGAAGCACGGTATTGGTATTAATAACACCTGAAATTTGTTGGAGGTGTTTTAAAAGCGAGGAAGAAGAAACGATAAATTTCATAGGATAATACGGTTTTACTGGGCTAAATAACCTTAAATAACACTAACGAAACTAATGCAAAATCTTAAGATTAAAAAGCTATTTTAGCATTTCTTATTGACATACTTATCTACAAAATGCAAAAGATTAGAATAGGCAAAGAGCAGGCTATACAAAGGATACGGCATTTTTGTGCTTACCAAGAAAGGGCCCAACAAGAGGTAAGAGACAAGCTCTATGCTTTCGGTATGACCCCTGTTGAAGTAGAAGAAATTATTTCAGATTTAATATCAGATAATTTTTTAAATGAAGCAAGGTTTGCTGAAAGTTTTGCAGGGGGTCATTTTAGAATAAAGGCATGGGGCAAACAAAAAATAAAGTATGCCTTGCAACAAAAAAGAGTAAGCCCTGTGAATATTAAAAAGGCATTGCTTTCTATTGACGAGAACGCTTATGAGAAAACCTTATTAAATCTAGCCACCAAAAAATGGAATTCACTAAAAGGGGAAAGAGGCATAAGTCGTATGGCGAAAACGCAATCCTTTTTAAATCAAAGAGGCTTTGAATCGAACTTAATTAGCCCCATTATACAAGCACTAAACAAGAAGTAAGTTTTTTATTTGAATATTGTACCTTTAAATAATAAGAAAAAAGAATGTCTGTATCCACCCTTAGTTTCTCACTTATACAAACCGATTTAGTTTGGGAAGATAAAGCGGCCAACCTTGATATCTTGGCTAAAAAAATAAGGGGTATTGAAGAGTATACAGAAGTAGTAGTACTTCCTGAAATGTTTAGTACAGGTTTTAGTATGCGACCTGCTGAGTTTGCTGAAACCATGGATGGGCCTACCCTCAGGTGGATGAAGCAATTGTCTGCAGAAAAGAAAGTTATCATAGTGGGCTCTTTAATTATCAAGGAAGAAATGAGTAAAGAAACGTCTCCATTTTATAATAGACTTATTTGGGTTTTACCAAATGGTGAATTAGGTTATTATGATAAAAGGCATTTGTTTGCCTTTGCGGGCGAGGACCAACATTATTCTGCAGGAAGCAAAAGATTAATTGCAAGTGTGAAAGGTTGGAAAATAAATTTACAGGTTTGTTATGATTTGCGTTTCCCTGTTTGGGCCCGTCAACAAGGAGAAGAGTATGATGTACTTCTTTATGTGGCGAACTGGCCAGAAAAAAGAAATCATGCATGGAAAACATTATTAACGGCGCGTGCTATTGAAAATCAGTGTTATACTATTGGTGTAAATAGAGTGGGCATAGATGGTAATAATATAGCACATAGTGGAGACTCCTTAATTGTAGGACCCCTTGGAGAAGTGCTCTACCACTGCGCTTACAAAGAAGATGTATTTACCATTACACTACAAAAAGAAGAGCTCAGATCAGCTCGAAATCAATTTCCTTTTTGGAAGGATGCCGATTTTTTTCAAATTCAATAACTAGAAATTTAGAGGCATGATTAAAATGATTCAGCTTATTTTCCAAAAGCATTCCAGCCCTGTGCTGTTATATCAAATAAATTTTTACCCTTGGTAATTAATTTAGCGCCTTCTTCTTTATCACACATATAGCCAATCACACTAATTTCTTCTTGCAGGGTTATTTTATCGTAATCGGATTGCTTCATGGTAAATAAAAGTTCATAGTCCTCTCCTCCATTCAAAGCACAAACTGTTGGGTCTAATCCAAACTTAAAAGCAGCCGCACGACTTGACTCGTGTATAGGAATTTTTTCTTCATAAATTCTACAGCCTAAATTACTTTGCTTACACAAATGCAAAACCTCACTACTTAGGCCATCGCTAATATCCATCATAGAAGTAGGAAGGATTTGTTGATTTTCTAAAATTTCAATAATATCTTTTCTAGCTTCTGGTTTTAATAAACGACCTACTATATAATCTTCGTTTTCTAAATTGGGTTGTATTTGTGGGTTCTCTACAAATATTTGTTTCTCACGCTCCATAAGGGTTAGTCCTAAAAAAGCTGCACCTAAATCGCCTGAAACGCAGATCAGGTCTCCACTTTCAGCCGTGCTTCTTTTTATATATTTATCTGGAGCCACTTCACCTAAGGCGGTAACAGAAATAATAAAACCTTTTTGAGAAGTGGAAGTATCTCCTCCAATTAAGTCCACATCATATTTTTCACAAGCAATATTCACCCCTTCATAAAATTCTTCTAAGGCTTCTAAACTAAAACGATTACTAAACGCAATACTCATCGTTATTTGAGTAGGCGTTGCATTCATTGCATAAATATCACTTAGATTGACCACCACGGCTTTATAGCCTAAATGTTTTAAAGGTGTATACATT